>ERZ795049.339-NODE-339-length-70434-cov-12.629264_pt1 | contig 70434 bp, 58 predicted proteins | sample MGYA00375133_ERZ795049 | MGnify/ENA primary metagenome ERZ795049 (study PRJEB30178, sample SAMN05720147) | activated sludge metagenome | isolation source: anaerobic digester from wastewater treatment plant | place: Japan | collected 2015-04-20 ... | reverse complement strand
TTCTAAATTCATAGCGAAATGACTATAGCGGAAATGCTATAGAATGTCATCATAAATGTTCCGAATCTTTTGAATATTGCTTTTTCGCTATACCTAAGTCATCAAAATCAAGCGCTCCAATGACTTGTCTCACCTCAAGGTGAGTATTCTCCATGTATACATCTTCAGTTCGGTAGATAGCTGAGTAAGCATATATAAATTTCCATCATCACCAACTACCATATCTATAAGGGAAGCATCGGCATCAGGTACTTGAAAGTCCAATTTGCCATTTATTTTCCCCTGTTGATTGAAGCGGAAAACCTCTCCAGATAATCCTTTATCTCTCCAACGAACACAAAAAATGCCATTCGATTGGGCAGCGATCATCTGCTGATCGATCCCCAAGTCTTCAAGACTGCTCTGCAATGGAAAAGAATTTAGAAGCGCTCCGTTTGATGCATCTGTCTCAATGATCCAACCACCAACAGGCTCGATAGAAATCGTCACTCCAGATGAAGGATCGCTTATCTCGTAATAGTAGTTGATCTTGAGCATTACCACTCTTCTTCCATTCAAGAAGCAAGGCAGAAATGATTCAAGCGAAGCAATGATGCTTGAACCACCAGTATTCGGATGATTCTCAGCTATTGAAACAGGGATTGGCATGTGTTGCCCATCCCATTTTAGCACATGCAAAAAGGTGCCATTTCGATCATAGAAATAGACTGCCTTCCCCGACTCGGAAGAGCAGGAAACTGCAATATCATCATTGCTAAGAACATCTAGCGAAGTAATTACCGGGAATCTAATTCCTCCGATGCCCTCTTGTCCAAGAAAAGGGAGCTCTCTACCGTCGGAATCAAATCTCCTTACAATTTCGGCATCAGAAACATAGAGCATTTGTCTTGAATCGCTAGCAATATGACCAGGATCTTCAAATGAAACCTGAATGGCAAAACGACCCAGGTCTTTTCCTGAAGAAGAGTCACTCATCTGGACATCCTCAAGGACAAGGGGTGCACTTCCTCTTTTTGGATCATACCACATTGCAAGGGTCTGGCCATAAGAAGAAATACGAAGTATTTTTGCTTCCTCTTGGCTCAGTAGATGAAATATTCCTTTCCTGAGGCAAATATCGACTGAGTTCTTATTCTGTACAGAAATATCGATCGAAGAATCGGATTTACCATAGCCAAGGTCGAAAAGTTGCTGTATCTTTCCTTCTTCCATAGAGGATTGGCAGCTCACAAGAATATTAGCAATGATTATCAAGCATAGCAGACCTACAAATCTCTTCATTGCGAGAATTATACCATTCCTTGACCCTTTTTGAGAACAAAAGTATTCTTAACACATGTCTAGAAACACATTTCTTTCAGCCCTCCTGGGCTCGAAAGAAGAGAAAGATATCAAAGCTGTTTTGCCACTTCTCCATAAGATAAACGAACTCGAGCCCTGGGCTCTGTCTCTTGCTGATAGCGACTTTCCTGCCATGACAGAGAAATTCAAAGGCCGCCTCGCCAATGGAGAGACCCTCGATGATCTTTTGCCTGAGGCTTTCGCTCTTGTGAGAGAAGCGGCACGAAGAAAACTGGGTGAGCGTCCATTCGATGTTCAGATAATCGGAGGAATTGCTCTGCATCAGGGAAAAATCGTAGAGATGAAGACAGGAGAAGGCAAGACTCTGTCTTCGGTAACCGCTGCTTACTTAAATGCACTAACTGGACAAGGTGTCCACATCATCACGGTAAACGACTATTTAGCCGAGCGCGATAGTCAATGGATGGGGCAAATCTATAAGTTTCTTGGACTTACTGTTGGATGCATCCTCTCGGCCATGGACAATATAGCAAGAAAGAAAGCCTATCTCAGCGATATCACCTATGGAACTAACAACGAATTCGGTTTCGATTATCTGCGCGATAATATGGTTTGGTCTTTGGATCAAAAGGTCCAGAGAGGGCATGCTTACTGCATCGTCGATGAAATCGATTCTATCCTTATCGATGAGGCTAGGACACCGCTTATAATCTCAGGCCCTGCGGACGACGACACTTACAAGGTAAATGAGGTCAATCGCCTGGCTTCGTCCCTTTTCGAAGTCAAAAAGAATCCTGAGACAGGCGATTATCCCGACGAAGCCAGGGGCGAACTTCTGGAAGGGGATTTTAAGATAGACGAAAAATCCAAACGAGTCATGTTTACTAGCGAAGGATTGAACCACATCGAGTCATTGCTACAGAAGAGAGGATTGATAAAGGGAAGTCTCTTTGACCCAGAAAACTTCCAATTTGTCCATTATTTTACGCAAGCGGTTCGAGCTCAGCATCTCTTCTCTAAAGATGTAGATTACGTTGTACAGGACAATCAAGTTCAAATCGTCGATGAGTTTACAGGTCGAATTCTTCATGGCAGACGCTACTCAGATGGTCTTCATGAGGCTATCGAGGCAAAGGAAAGAATCAAGATTGCCAGGCGCAATCGAACCCTTGCTACAATAACCTTTCAGAATTACTTTAGGTTATATAAAAAACTAGCCGGAATGACTGGAACCGCTGAAACAGAGGCCGAAGAGTTTAATAAAATATACAACCTCGACGTAATGATCATTCCCACAAATAGGCCTGTTGTTCGAAAAGATGAGAACGACCTTGTATATCTCAATGAAGCAGAAAAGTATGATGCCATAATCGGCGCGATAAGGGAAATACACACAAAGGGACAACCTATTCTAGTAGGCACGGTTTCCATAGAAAAATCCGAAAAGCTCTCTGCTTTGCTCATTAAAAGTGGCGTAAAACATGAAATATTGAACGCCAAGAACCATGCACGCGAAGCTCTGATAATTGCAGAAGCGGGTTCGAAGGGAGCGGTTACCATTGCGACAAATATGGCAGGACGCGGAACAGACATCAAGCTCGGAGGAAATCCGGAGTTTCGTGCAAGGCGCAAGGCCGGTACCGAAGCACCTGAAGAAAAATACAGAGAGATCTTATCTCGCGAATACGAGACATGGACTAAAGATTATGAAGAAGTCAAGAGCCTTGGGGGTCTTTGCGTCATAGGAACCGAGCGTCATGAAGCAAGGCGCATCGACAATCAGCTGCGAGGCCGAAGCGGGCGTCAGGGAGATCCTGGACGGTCGGCATTTTTTATTTCGCTAGATGATGATCTGATGCGCCTCTTCGGAGGAGACAATTTCAAACAACTCATGGGCAAGGCTGGCATGAAGCCAGGAGAGCCTATCTATCATCCTCTGCTCAGCAAATCGATCGAAAGCGCACAGAAAAAGGTCGAAGAAAGGAACTTTGAGATACGAAAACACCTCCTTGAATACGATGATGTTCTAAATAAGCAGCGCAACTTCATTTATGAACAAAGAAATTCAATCCTAGCCGATGACAATCTTATAGAGAGGGTGCGGGATGCAGCCTACGAAATGCTGGAGGAACAGAATGCTATTCTCAGCCAGGCATTCAAAGATAATGCAAATAAGGCAATCCAAGAATTCGGCTCGTGGCTCTTTGATAGCTTTGGCATAGAAATGACAACAAAAGAACTAGGTGCGCTGTACAAATCAGGTGGGCTTGTTTCTGAGATCAAGAATAATCTTGATCTTGATCTCGATGCTAAAATACAAGTGGCAGGTGCGGAGAACCTCAATATTTTCATTAGATTTTCTTATTTGCAGGAAATCGATGAAAAATGGCTTAATCACCTGGAATCGATGGAAGCTCTTAGAGAAGCTGTGTATTTGCGAAGCTATGCTCAAAGAAATCCTTTGCTCGAATATAAAATCGAAGGATCAGATATTTTCGAATCCTTGATCTTTTCTATTCGGCATAATATCGCCTCAAAGGTCTTTAGAGTAAGAATCAAAGAAAGTACCCCAACGGTCGAAGCAACAAGTCCACGATCTACATCGAGGATAGAAGCGGCACAGACAAGTCATGAAGCAGTAAGTTCCTTTGTCGACCAAAGCAAATCAGTGCAGAAAGAGTCTGCGATAGCTTTGGCATCCACTCCAGCTACAGCCACGGTGGTCAGACAAGGAAAGAAAATCGGCCGTAATGATCCATGCCCGTGCGGTTCGGGCAAGAAATACAAGTATTGTCATGGCCGATAGAACCGCTTGATATCGGAAATGATGATATTGGACGCTTCCTAGAATGGCTGGAGTTTTTCTATGTCACTAAACTGCGAAGAAATAGATCTCATTCTAAACGAAGCTCCACTTGTCGGAATGAAGATTCAAAATGTCTATCAACCTACTTTTGATTCTCTCGTATTAGAACTATTTGGCAAGGGAATATTAACCCAGTATTATTTTAGCATCGCCCATAATGCCTGCAGACTCCATCCTTTAAGTACCCCTGCTCCCAAAAACGAACGACCCTTGCGCTTTATGGAATGCCTACGCTCAAGAATCAGAGGAGGCACTATATTACACGCAGCACAGATTAGCAAGGATCGCATAGTAAAAATAGATATTATCAGAGCAAACGAAAAGGGGGTTGCGGAACAATCCTATTTATATGCAAGATTATGGAGCGGAGCGGGAAATATCATCCTTGTCTCTGTTGAAGGTATCATAATTGACGCCCTGCGACGCCTACCGGCTCGCAATGAAGTATCCGGGGCAGCATTTGTGTTGCCTCAGCAGCTTGATTCCAATAAACAACCTTCCAAGCATTACGTGGTTCGCGATCTGGAAGGCAAAGGCACATTTTGGCAAAAAATAGAACAATTTTATGCTCAAAATGCGGATAATCTCTCTAGATCTACTCTGCTCACTCAAGCGCACGACAGATATGAGAGAAAAAAGACCTCAATAGAGACTAAATTGAATCACCTTGTTTCCAAACAACAAGAATATGAACAAGCCGAGCGATTCCGCCAACTGGGTGATATTCTGCTGGCTGGATATTGCCCTGAGATACAAGGAAGAAAAGCATTTGCGCGTGCCTACGATTATTACGAGAATAAGGAGATTCTTATCGAGATAGATCAAAATCTCAATCCTGCTAAGAATGCTGCCATATATTACGAAAAATACCGAAAAGCGAAATCTGGCCTCGAAGAGATTCGTTCCGAAATTCAATATTGGGAAAAAAGCCTTAATCATTTGGACGCTTGGCTCAATAGACTTGAGAAAGAGACTAATCCTTTGATAATAGCCAAGATTCTACGAAAAGGTGGAGCTGCTCGCTCAAAAGAGAAGCCTGCTTTTCCTTGTCAATATCTAGATTTTAGGGGTTGGAGAATCTTGATCGGTCGTTCTGGCAAAGAAAACGAAGATATCCTGCGTCATATTGTACGAGGTTCAGATTTATGGCTGCATGCACGGGATTATGCTGGCTCCTATGTATTCATCAAAGCCAAGAAAAACAAATCGATTCCCCCAGAAGTACTTCTAGCTGCAGCAAAGCTCGCAATATACTACTCAAAAGCCCGCAAAAATGGTGGTGGCGATGTTCATACGGCCTTTGTCAAGAATCTGCGGAAGGCCAAAGAGGGGCCTATAGGCCGGGTTATTCCCTATTTCGAGAAAAATTTATATATTACTTTCACGGAAGCTGAGATAAAGGAGATTTTTCAAGAATATCAATCTAAAGAGGAGAACTATGTATGAAGCGATCTAAAATTTCTCTAGTTGCCACATTGTTGCTGGCGGTTAGTGTTTTTATTTTATATGCATCGCCTAAAGATAAGATTGCGGTGTCGGTAATTAGAGGTCCTTCTGGGTTAAGCAGCACATGGATGATGTCTGAGCTTGCCAGGACCAGCCCGAGCGAATTCGAATTCATATCGGTTGCGGGCGCTGACATGGTAGTCGCAAAACTTCTCAATGGAGAAATAGATGCTGGCGTTTTGCCTGTAAATGTGGCCGCTAAGCTATACAATACAGGTGCGCCCATAAGAGCTTTGGCGGTAGTGGGCAATGGTATGGTAAAATTCTTGACAACAGACACCAAGGTGCAGAGTCTTGCAGACTGCAAAGGCAAGACAATCTACATTGCAGGACAAAAAGCGACCCCTGATTATATCTTTCAATTCCTATGCGCGCAAAAAGGCCTTCAAATAGAAAGAGATTACACAGCAATCTATAGTCTGGCATATCCTGAGATAGCAGCAGGGCTTGCAGGCGGAAAGATATCTTATGCTGTGTTGCCAGAACCTTTTGCATCTCAAGCGATTCTCAAAAATCCTGCTATAAGAACGCCCATAGACATCACAAAGGAATGGCAGGCAGCGACAGATCAGCCTGATTACCCAATGTCTCTATTTGTCGCGCGAAAAGAAATGATTGAAGCATATCCAGATAAGGCGAGAATCTTGCTTGATTCGTATCGCGCCTCTATCAATAAGGCTATTGAGGATCCGCAATTGATAGCAAAACTTGCAGAGAATCTCGATCTGGGCGTCAATGCTCAAACAGCAATTATCGCCATACCAAAATCCAATTTTGTATTTGTTGAGGCTTATCAGGCAATCCCATCCATCGAAGCTCTGCTCTCGGTATTTTTGAAATTCGATCCTGCAAGCGTTGGTGGTGTGTTGCCAAGCAAATCATTCTATGCGCAAATCAAGTGAACACCGTTTTATGCTGCTTCGATGGCAGCTATTAGGGATTATTTCATTTATCTTATTATGGGAGATAGGAGCTCTCCTTGTAAAAAGCGATCTAATTCTGCCAAGCCCTGCTCGAGTTGCCAAAGCTCTTTATCAGCTTTTTGGAAAGAATTTTTTTTGGCTTTCAATTGGAGGCTCTTTCCTTAGGGTTTTCGAAGCGTTCATTCTTAGCGGCCTTATAGGCCTTGCTACTGGCACTATGAGCGGCATTAAACCTCAGGCGCGGGCTTTCTTGAATCCATTTATTGTGGGAATTCGGGCAACACCAGTCATGGCACTGATATTAGTGGCTATGTTTTGGTTTCCGGCTTGGCAGGTACCTGTTTTCAGTGCAATTCTAATGGCGTTTCCTGTAATGCATACTTCAACGGAAGCAGGCGTGCATGCGGTAGATAAGAAGTTACTTGAGATGTCGACCTTTTTTAATGTTCCTTCATCATTTATTTTCTGGCGGCTTCGTTTGCCATCCGCACTTCCATATATCCTATCTGGAGCAAAAAATGCCCTGGGGCTCTCATGGAAAGTGGTAGTTGCTGGCGAGGTCTTGAGTCAACCGCGCATGGCCTTGGGTACCGGTATGCAGGAGGCCAGGCTCTCCATTGAAACAGCCACGGTTTTTGCTTGGGCAATAATCACGATCTTTCTTTGCGGTCTAAGCGAGTATCTATTCGGACTTCTCGCAGATAGATTAAGCGCGCGATTTCAACAATCTTCTCAAGAAGAAGACCAGGATCTGAGCTGAAAATGAATATCAAGATAGATAATCTGAGAAAAAGCTATGGAGCTCTCAATGTGCTCGAGGATGTAACTTTTTCTCTCGAAGAATCTCGCATAACCTCAATTTTAGGGCCCAGCGGCTGTGGCAAGACGACTATCCTCAATATAATGTCTGGAATCTTACAAGCCGATAGCGGTTCTATAATTGGCATTGAGGGCCGCAAATTTTCCTATTGTTTTCAAGAGCCGAGACTTCTCGGTTGGCTCAGCGCAGAAGATAACCTGCGATTTGCCTTGAGCTCTCTATTTCAATCCTCTCCTAGAACAAACGACATCGAATTGAGAATCGAACGCTTTTTACGAGAAGCTGGACTTTGGGAATTCAGGAAATTTAAGCCTAGCCAGTTATCAGGGGGAATGCAAAAGAGGCTTGCTTTGGCAAGGGCATTTGCTTTTCCAGCCGATATGCTTCTTCTGGATGAGGCCTTTTCAGAAGTCGACTTAAGAAAAAAGATGGAGCTTATGGAGGATTTTCTTCATTTATGGAAGGATGAAGAGCCGACTGTCGTAATTGTCACACATGACATCCACGATGCCCTATATCTAGCTGACCAGGTGATAGTCTTGAGTCAGCGCCCAGCCATAGTAGAGGGGACTATATTGATTGATATACCTCATGAAAAAAGGACTTTTACTTCTTCAGAACTCTATGGATATGAAAAGGAACTATATCGCCTCTTAGGCCTCGATCGAACTGTTTAGAGCATTATTGCAATACTCTAGAAGAGAACGGGCATCAAATGGCTTGTGCAGCAAAGCGGCTCCTGCAAATTGCTCATTTTGATAAGAGTCATACCCCGTCATGAAGACACATGCTCTGGCCTGACCATTGTTCTTCATCCTATCCCATAATTCGTTTCCATATACGCCCGGCAGTACTATATCTGTGAGGAGAAGGTCGAAGTTCGTTCTCTCAGCTTGAAGAATAGCCTCTCCGGCATTGATACAAGCACCAACAATAGCACCTGCACTCTCAAGGATTCTTGTGCACGCCTCCAATATTGACTCATCATCGTCAACAACAAGAATATGCTTTCCTTTCAATATGTTATTAGGTGGATTGATTATGGAGAGCAAAGAGTATTCTTCCTGGGCTGTGAGCTTGGTCGTGGTTTTAGTCTCTAAAAGAATTGGGAACCAGATTTTGATTGTGGTTCCTCTTCCCTTTTCGCTTTCAAGAGTAATGTAGCCCTCATTCATTTCTACAAGAGATTTAACGATAGATAATCCCAAACCTGTTCCTTGATTTTGCTTTTTAGTAGTAAAAAAAGGCTCAAATACCCTTTTTATATTCTCATTATCAATGCCAGCTCCGTTGTCTTTAACTACTATTAGAGCATAGTCGGCTGGCTGCATCATGATTTCTTTTGGATAAAGTGCGTTTTGCCCAAATTGGCTAAGCTGGATCGATATATGAGGATTCTCGGTCTTTTCCAGCGCATCCCTGGCATTCACAACAAGATTTAAAAGTATCTGTTCCAGATGCGATATGTCCACATTGACAACTAGGGACTCTTTGGGAAGGCTAAGTGTAAGGCTTATGTTCTCAGGGATAAGCCTTTTGAGTATCTTATAGGTGTCGCCCATGACCTCTTTCAGATCTATTGGAGCAGGTGAATAAGGTTTGTGCCTAGAAAAGCCCAATAGCTGTCGCGTAAGTCCAGAAGCCCTATTAACAACTCTCTCTATTCCCTGGATATCTTCATTTATTTGAGAATCATCTGGAATTTCAAGCTTTATCATTTCCAAAAAGCCCATTATAGATGTCAAGAAATTATTTAGATCATGAGCAACACCACTTGTGAGTCGTCCAATTTCCTCTCTCTTTTGTGACTGAAACAGCTCCTCCCTCAACCTCCTAGATTCCGTGACATCCAAGAATTCGCATAGGATTTGTGCGTCGCTACCCTCCTCGCGAAATCTGGAAAAGCTGCAGATAAGATCGAGCGATCTCTGTTCGAAGCTATCGGAAATCCTATTTGTTTGAATCTCTCTCTGTAGAATCTGGTTTTCTTCAAGGCTTTCTATTATCTCGCTCCAGATTATATCATTGGGCAAGATATCCCTGACATTTTCCACTTTCATCGGATTGGAAAAGCTCGATTCAAATACTCTGTTTCTCTCAAGGATTCTTCCTTCGATATCGGTGACGCATCTTGCTGATAGGCTATAAGCAAATAAATCCTTGTAACGGCGCTCACTGTCTCTCAGCTTTTTTTCCATCGATGAATGGTATAGAGCCGTCTCCACATTAACGATAAGTTCTCGTGTAGAAAATGGTTTTACAAGAATGCCAAGAGGCTGCGCTTCACGTAGTCTTGCGGGAATACTTGTAACGCCATGATCACTTATTACCAGGCAATATAGACCGGTCTGTCTATGTATCGCTACTGCAGCGTCTATTATCTCAGGTTGATTGTCCCCAATATCGATGATAAAAAGTTCATGCTCGAGATTATTGAGTTTCTGATATGCCTGCTCGAGTTCTTCATAGATGTCTACCTCTGCCAGCCCTTCTTGTTCAATGCTCTTTGAGATGTCTAGCGCTATTAAAATATCGGATTCAAGAATGGCAACTCTTGGCATGTTGCGGGCCTCCTTGCCTCCATCCTGCTTTAGTCGATTGTCTACTGAAGGGACTTTCAAATAATTGTAGCACTTTCGGTGGAAAACTCCAAATGGATAGTGCGTTCGAAATATCCACTAAGTCTAGACTTGGCCGAAAATTCAAGGATAAATACTTTATTTTTTTCATCGAGCCGAAATTTGTAAACGGTGATGACGTCGTTTTCACTAAGGCCTATTTCATCGGCTGGCTCAGCGGGACATACCCATTGTATAGAATAGAGCCCCCCTACTTTAGTCGATTCTTTTAATTGAGTAAGTCTAGCGCCGAACAGTCCCTCAAGAATCGAATTCTTGTGAATTCTGTCCCATGCAGGTATCAAAGAGGCTCCATCTGTATGGCTTATCTGCCTCAATCTCCTGACTGGCTTAAAGTCGCGCTGCGCTTCTAAAAAACATAATGCACCTTTCGGAACAGAAGCGAGTTGAAATTGAATTGAAGCTATGTCCTTTGTGAGTTTCCCATTTATAGAAGTAAGTGTATCCCCTGCTATGAATGCCGAAAGAGATGGATCAAGATCAGCGAGAACCAGTGGACTCTGACCACTGCCTTTTCCCATCATTAAGCCTAACCTTGCATGAATGACTTCCTTTCTCTCGAATAGATCAGGAAGAGACAATGAAATCCATTGAACGGGCAGTGCAAAGTTTATGTTCTGAAAAGATGGCAATCCAGCAAAGACCATGCCGACCAAAACTCCGTTCTCAGAAAAAAGCGGGCTGCCCGAGTTGCCCTGATTGACCGGAACATCGATCTGAGCAGCCTCGCCAAAAGATATTATCTTTCTGCTCAATGAGCTAACAACACCAGCCGTAATGCTGTTTTCAAGACCGATCGGCGAGCCAACGGCAAAGACACGATCTCCCGCATGAAATCTCATTCCCGGAGGAGGCAGCATGACTGTGCTGCGAGCATGTTCTGCTGACTGTATCAGCGCTAGATCCAATTCTTCGTCCCAGCCAAGGACTTTTGAAGGCACCCTAATCTGAGGATTATCGGAAGGTCGGATACTGATACGCGAATATCCTTTATAGGTTGGATCAATCTCGCTCTGAACAACATGATAGTTAGTCAGGTATAATCCCTCAGAAATCTGGAAAGCCGTGCCAAGCACGCGATCTGGAACGCTGTATCCGCCTTCGACCTTGAACCCCCGATCCACATATACTGTGACCACGCTCGACACTGCATCGGCTAACCAATCTTGGTCGGAAACAAGGATAGATGGAGAGTAACTCATCCGGCCAGACGAGAGCGATTCAAACCAGGCTTCCGCATTGACATCATTGTTCTCCTTAGCTCTCTCAGCCCAAGTAATGAAATATTCTTTTGGATCTCTTGTCTCGATAAGACTCTTCAAGTTTTCTATAGAAAAATCCTCAATCTTATTGAAAGAATATTCTTCCTGCTCTCCTAAGTGAGCCTTTGATAGCGTTGCTTTGCCTATGACATAACCATGTTCTTTGAACTTATTCTCAGCTTCCCAGAGAGCGAGCTGCAATCTCATCGCTGGCGATGCTATCATCGAGAGCTCTTCAGATACAATTTCACCAAGAGAATCATAAAAAGATACATATTGAACCAAAGCATCAGCAGAAAAAGAGAGCCGACGAGCCGTGAGAATATCCTGACTTGCGATGGCTTTTTTAAAGAGAAAACCGATATTTTCTACGGCTTTTCTAAAAAGCACAATTCCTTTCTCACCGATGATGCTATTGTCAAAAGATTGGTTTTTCTCTCGTTGCTGTTCGAATAGATTGGAAATCACAGCGATGCACTGTTCAGGATCGGTATCTACAAGCAGATCTAGATGGCTAATAATTGAATCTCCAGTAGAATTGGCATTTGGCTCATTCTCAGGCAAAGATGAACAGTTGCTTAGGATTGCTGCTATACTCAAGGACAAAAAAAGAACCAGAATAGCAGCTTGCCGTGTCTTCATTCAATTCCTCAACATGGCGCGATCCCCTCTTCCAGGAGAATTTTGCCCTCAGGCAGGCCAAGAAGCTCTCTCACTTCTTTATCTTCCAGCGTTTCAACCTGCATAAGCTTATCTGCAAGTCTGACTAGTCGATTCTTTTCCCGCTTTAGAATATTAATTGCCTTGTCTAAAGCAGAATCAAGAATGCCTTGTATCGCCGCATCTATCCTCTGTGCCGTCGCCTCTGAATAATCCTTATGTTGTGCTATTTCCCGTCCGAGGAAAATAGGCTCTTCTTCTTCTCCGAGAGAGATTGGGCCGATTTCTTCAGCCATTCCCCATTCGCGTACCATCTTTTGGGCGATCTCTGTAGCTTGCTTAATATCCTGTGCAGCCCCTGTAGTGGTCTCGCCATATACAATCTTCTCTGCGGCATATCCACCATAAGAAATCACGATACGATCGTAAAGCCATCCATAGGTTCTGGAGTATGTATCCTTATCTGGCAAAGATAAAGCCAAGCCTAGAGCTCTTCCCCTGGGAACTATAGTCACCTTATGAAGCGAATCTGCGTGTGCAAGAAAATAATGCAGGAGTGCATGTCCCGATTCATGAATTGCAGTGGCTCGTTTTTCTTCCTCAGCAATCACCAAGCTCTTGCGCGCTACACCCATCAAAATCTTGTCTCGTGCATCTTCGAAATCGTCCATCTCGACCAGCTCTTTGTTTTTGCGGATCGCAAAGAGAGCAGCTTCATTGACTAGATTAGCAAGATCGGCACCCGAGGTTCCTGGGGTCGCGCGAGAGAGTTTCTCCACATCTACATCACCAGAAGTTGGAATCTGGCGCATGTGTATTTTGAGAATCTCGGTTCGCTCATTTACATCTGGCATTGCAACAACAACCTGTCTATCGAAGCGACCCGGTCTCAATAATGCGGGATCCAGTACATCAGGCCTATTGGTAGCTGCCAGAACAATGACTCCATCCTTTGTATCAAATCCGTCCATCTCAACAAGCATTTGATTCAAGGTCTGTTCTCTTTCATCATGACCTCCCCCAAGTCCAGATCCCCGGGTCCTGCCCACTGCATCGAGCTCGTCGATGAAGAGTATGCATGGAGCATGTTTCCTGCCTTGTTCGAATAAGTCACGAACCCGACTGGCACCAACACCGACGAACATTTCGACGAAATCCGAACCAGACATATGAAAAAAGGGGACATTTGCTTCACCGGCTGTAGCCTTTGCGATGAGTGTCTTTCCTGTTCCTGGCATACCCACCAGAAGGACCCCTTTGGGTATCTTAGCGCCCATTTTGAGGAACTTGTTCGGATTCTTGAGAAAATCGACGACCTCCATAAGCTCATACTTGGCTTCCTTTTGCCCAGCGACATCCTCAAAGGTGATCTTTTTATTGGAATTGCTATACATTTTGGCTCGGCTTTTTCCAAAACTAAATGCCTTATTATTGCCCTGCATTTGTCTCATCATTATCCATATCATGATAAAGCCAAATATCCATGGAGTGAGCCCAAATAGTATCTGAAAAGGACTTGTGCCACTGATTGCTCCGGTTACGCTTACTCCTTTTTCTTCAAGCTTAGCCATCAGCTCAGCGTCAAAATAGGGTATTCTTGTCGTAAAAGGCATTTCTGCCCCACTCTTGCCCTTCAATACACCTTCTATGTCCCTCTGATCCATGATTTTGATGGACTTTACTTCTCCGAGTTCAAGATAAGATAAAAATGAAGAGTAAGAAATCTCTCGCGAACTCTCGTCTTGCCCAAAGAATAGAAAGACAACTAATAGGACAATTATTGACAAAAACAGGACAAGAGCCGCTCTATTGCCTTTGGGAGGAATCGACAGATCCGGCTTATTCCCATCTCTATTATCGTTTTGATCTGGCATTTATCTAAAAATCTCCTTTCCTCGATAGGAAAATATACAGTATTTTTCTTTTTTCGCACAGCAACCGTGAAGAATAATCCGATTTTATACTAAATCTGCCATCAAAAGTCATTGTAAGAATCGCCGCAATCCCATATTCATCCTCTAGAATAGCCACAATATGACTTATATCAGCAGAGATTTTCTGGTTTTTCGAAGTCGAGCCCAAGTCTTTCGATCTATCTCCATCACCTATGCTTTCACCTTCCTTTCTATTTCGAAAAATAAAAGGAAAAGAAAGCGGTATCGATAGACGCAAAAACTGCTCCTTGTCTATTGAGGCATTATCTAAAGAAGGAGGTTGTACGCTTTGAGATACTACCATCTTCAATGGCCCGCATTCATACTGGCCTGGCTCTCCTACCCTCAGAAAGAACTCATCAAATCTGAATAAACCCTTAAGTTGCGAAATACTTCTATCCAAAAATCCGGAAGAAGAATTCGCCTTTCCAATGTACTTGACAACTCCATTGGAGAGATCGAATTGACATCTTGCTGCTTCGACTCTAGGTGCTCCTTGTAGAATTGCACGTTCAAGGGATTCCAGTGCACCTTGACTGACAGCATCTTTTAATCCCAAATGCATAAAAAACAGCCTCAAAATTCTCCTGCGCACCAAAGCTTCTTCTTTTCTGAAGAGGGCTTGATCCAGTATGGCATCCTTACCCAGACCTCTCATCACTTTTGGCATGCTCTGACAAGCAATTGAGGTGATTAGAGTGTTTAACTCCTGGGCTTGCCACCGATAAGACTCGATTGAAGATCTCCAAGAAGGAAATTCCTTATCGAGTAGAGGAATGAGCACATGTCTTATTCTATTTCTCAAAAAAGAGAGCTCCCTATTTGTTGAGTCTTCTGACCATTCGAGGTTATTTTCTCTTGCAAACGCTTCTAGCTCGTGACGTCTAGAACTCAAAAGGGGGCGAATAACATTAATACCTTTTGTGCTATCGACTAATCTCGATGCTGAAATGCCACCGAGAGTCTCGAGACGTCCACCGCGAACAAGACGCAGCAAGAAGGTCTCAGCCTGATCATCGGCTTGATGAGCAGTGACAATCGTCGAGATACCAAATCTTTGTGCTGTTCTTACAAGAGCATGGTATCGATAATGCCTTGCCGCCGCCTCGATGCCACAGTTTTTCCTGTGTGCATATTCAGAAATGGCGCCTTGCCTTATATTAACAATGGTTATAGGAATACTATAAGCCTTGCATGTTTTTTGGAGAAATATTCTCTCTCTTTCGAGCTCTTCCTTAGATCGAATATTGTGACATACATGGATGGCCCTTATGTTATCATGATCGAAAATACGAACCAGGATATAAAGCAGAACGCTTGAATCGAGTCCTCCCGAAAAGGCAATTGCCAATGGCTTATGAAAATCTACATGCATGTCGAGGAGAAATTTCTTGACTTTGTATTCGAGGGTTTTCATTCTATTTGCCTTGCCCAGGCTTGCCTCTGTGCACCCTGGTTTCTGTCTTGCAGATCCAGATGTATCAAGCCTAGCAATAAAAAGCCCAGCTTTCCAGCATCTGAAGCCGGAACACTGGACTCTTAAGAATAAATTGAAGTATTGAAAAGCTATTTATGTACAGCTTCACTTGTCGTTTCTGCAGATTCCTGCTCTGGAGATGCAACAGCTTCTCCTGCTTCCTCAGCTTCTGGCTCCAATGCCTTTTCAGGCTCTCCATGTGCAAACTTTATTATCGCAAATACGGTGTCAGGGTTAGTAACCAACTTTACCCCTTCAGGCAAGGCTACTTCCTTCAGATGAAGGGCATGATTCGCTTCAAGATCTGTGATATCGACTTCGATCTTTTCTGGAAGGTGATCGGAATCGCACTCAACTTCGATCTCATGAATTGAATGCTCCAGAATCCCACCATCTTTGACACCTTTTGCTACGCCATTCAGGTGAAGAGGAACTCTAACATGGATATTTCTATCGTGCCTTACAAGATTAAAATCAATATGTATGACATTACCAGAAATTGTCTCCTTTTGGATTTCCTTCAATAGAGTGGCAAATTTTTTCCCTTCCAAATCGAGGTCGATGATCCTACTCTCGGTGACACGTTTTGCAACATTAGCAAACTCCTTGCCTTCGAGAAAAACCGAGATAGGCTCAATCCCCTTGCCATAGATCTGAGCGGGCAATCTGCCTTTTTTTCGCTCTTGCCTGAGCTCTCCTTTAGTCAGTTTCCCTCTCGGCGAGACTCTCAATGCAATATGTTCCATATTTTCCTACTCCTTGAGCCATATGCTTTATCCTGGGACGGCAGGATTCGAACCTGCGCATGCCGGAACCAAAATCCGGAGGCTTACCGCTTGCCTACGTCCCAATAAAAAGAATTCATTGCAATATACGAGGAAATTGAAAAAATGTGAAGGTGTCAGTCAAATTCAGGCACTGAAGTATCGCTTGGCGCATTAGAATTATATGCAGCGAGAATTTTTTCCTGTAATTTCGATCGGAAATCAGGACAAATAGGATGTGCTATATCCTTGTATTCTCCTGTTTTTGTCCGCCTACTAGGCATAGCAATGAACATGCCGCTTTTACCTTCGATTATTTTTACATTGTGAACAACAAAGCATTCATCGAAGGTCACTGTTACATAGGCTTTGAGTTTTCCTTCAGCACTTACCTTCCGGATACGGATGTCAGTCACTTCCATGGCAGGAACGCTCCTTGTCTGACCTTGTATCTACGTTGCAAGCTTGAATATAACTTACAATCATGCTTCGCGCAAGCGGTACTACTGAGAAAATGCTAACAATATTGCACAATTCCGATTTCTCGACTCTCTTGATCAGATTTCTGCATTCTTCGGCAGCCGCATCGGCCTCTCTCATGGATTCGAAAACTCCATACATAGCTGAGCCAGAGCCAGTAAGGCTTGTACAGACCGCACCATTATCGATAAGTAACTGCGACCACACTTCATATTCTCTGTGCTGTTCTTCCATTACCTGCTGAAAATCGTTTCCCAGATGCCAATAGGCAATGGGACCATCATACCATTTCTTCAAATCGCCGTCCGAATGGCAAACACGATAAGTTGATTCGCCCTCACAAACCTCGGTCGAGGAATGAATCCGAGAAAGACCATTTCGGCGCATAACATCCAAAAGCCTATAGGCATCCTTAGTAGAAGAAGCCCATGCAGGCAGCAAAATGACTATTCCAAAATCAGTCCTTGGTTTTATGAGACTTATCCGCTCGCCTCGCCCCCTAACGATGGCTGCACCCTCCCCAAACAAAAAGAAGGGAACATCGCTTCCTATTCTTATTGAAATGCGAGCGAGTTCTTTTTTTGAGAATCGATTGCCAAAGAGTTCGTTTAAGCCGCAAAGCGTGGCTGCGGCATCAGCGCTGGCTGCACCCAAGCCTGCCTGTGCAGGAATTTCTTTTCCAACCTGGACATGTACACCGTTTCGTCTTATGATTCCATCGGTAGCTCTATCGAATTCAATCGCTGCTTTATATACACTTGATGATTCTATAGGGCATCCAAAGTCACCTTCTATGGTTACTCTTGCTTTATTGCTCTTATTGCTGGTTGATATCCAAATAGTATCGGCTAGACTGACATTCTGAAATATGCTTTCTATGTCATGGTATCCGGAGGTTCTGCTCTGAAATACCTTAAGTCCGATATTGATCTTTGCAAAGACCTTAATTTCGAGTGTAGGCATCTTTCATGGTATTATATATGACAATTTTTTCTGTTAAAAGCCATTTCTAAAGCATTATTTTTGCGATTTTTCCTTGACATATTTTCATTTGACCTATAAATTTTGCCTTGCCGCTGTATTGACGCACTGACTGTTTCTCGTAATAGTACATCTGCTTCAATACAAAGAGAATATTTATGGGAGGTGCGCAATATGAACCATAAAATTAAAATGACAGCCGATACGCAGGAAGAATTCGAATTGATCACCCTTACCAATGGCGATTCTGCCGATACCATATATTCGCTTCGACCAACTGTGCGATTCGATGGTGCCTACGATGATGAATTCGACTATGACAGCGATGATGACGAGTTTGATGACGAAGAAGATTTGGAAGATGAAGATGACTTCGAAGAGGATGAGGAATTCGAGGACGAGGAAGATATCGACGAAGATTTCGACGAAGATGAGGACATAGGTGAGGATGAGGAATTCGAGGACGAGGACTTCGAAGACGAAGATTTTGATTACGACACGGATGAATAAGAGCGTGGTCTTATAGATCAAAAGGCGCGGTGAAAACCGCGCCTTTTAAATATCTTGCTCATACCAAGATTAATGACACTATTCCATTCCGGATTCAGATTCCATTTCCACGAAAAGCGACTGCAAAACGGGGTGCATTGAACCAGAGTGATTCCAGATCATAAAAATCCCTGGCCTCAGCGCTCATGATATGAATAATCACATCCTGGGCATCCATTAAGAGCCAGCACTGATCGTCTGTAACTTCAGGCTTATTGAGAAGATCTATTTTTTCCACTTTTAGAAAGTCCTCAATGTGCTTTTGAAGCCCTCGCATATGAGTGGAACTTGTGCTTGTGGCCAGTACAAAATAGTCAGCCCACCCAGCTATCTCATGAACATCCATAACGAGAACATTCAGCGCTTTATGTTGCGCCAGAATCTCAGCACTCTGATATGCAAACGCCTTACTGTCCAATACAATACCTCCCGTTGAAATCCTTTCCCAATATTATAGTGATATTGGCCTTTTGAAGCCCTGGCAGAACTGAAGCATCGCCAAAATTCTTGCAATTTATAATATTTGCAACCTGCTGAAGCGCTGCCTTATCTCCATCGTTGTCGTACATGACTGTTTTTGCATAATCGAAGCTTGGTGCATTGCCTACAGATACAACTTTGTAGCCATAGCTCTCGAAGAGAATCGATGCTGTATTTGCAAGCCCTTTTTCTCCACAGCCATTCAGTATGTCTATTGTCACAATCGTCTTCTGAGAAGCTCCATCTTCCTCTATACCCAGCGCCTTTGCTGTTTGACTCACCACATCCCGAGCAAGCTCTCCATCATAATATGGAAAGAGAAGGCGACGCCCCTCGAAGCTTCTAAAAGATCCGGAAATGAACTGCGTAATTATCATATCATGATCAATCTGAGCTAAGTGCTCAAAAATGCTCAAACGGGTTGCAAGGCTGAAATTGCTCTTTGGCTTTGAGGCAATCAAACGAAGATTACTCTTTTTGTTGAGACTTGCTGATTCATCGGCAAGCCTCCCCAACATGTTAATAAGCAACCTTTGTTTACGGCTGATCTCCTCGGAATATGAATCCGTAGCCAAGGCATAAAGAAGATATTGGTTTGTCTTATCCCCATCTAGCACTACAGCGCCTCCTGGCAGAGACACCCCTTTCAATGAGTCGCTCTCCATCACAGTCTCGGGGATAAACATCTGAATTCCTTCTAGCAGATCTATTGTTTGACAAAGACTAGCCTCATCGTATACAAACCAGCCATCTATCGGGTATTTAAGATAATCACTTATTTCTTTGACAAATTTGCTGGGATTTCGAGAGTCATAGACAGTGTCGATGCTGCTCATCTTATTTGCGCTTTTCAAGATGATGCCCATAGTGCTAGGAATATCCATAATCGCAGCCTTGCGCCTCGAAGGATACCAGATTAAAAGTTGATTAGAAACAGGCTTCTTATTACTCTCAAAAATAAAGAGCATAGCCATGGGCTGGTCTTTCTTGATAATGCTCTCGACAGTTCCCTTCTCGGTGAGTTTTACGACAAAGAAAATCCCGACAGCCGCAACGATCAAAATCACTAAAAGTGGCAAGGTGCTCCGCTTTAGAATTTTCGATTTAGAGTCGCTCATGATTTTGTCATCCTACTATATATCTCGGCAGTGTATGGGCAAAGCGGCTTCCCAGATTCAGAAAACCATCTTACGACTGAAGCAAGCGTATATGCAAAAAGGGAATCCAGGTCCAAAGTCTGCATTTTTTCATCTGCATCCGCTGATCTATTGCGAAGGGGCTCAAGCTTATCCGCTATGTATACAATCTTAGCAAGAGGAGACATAGCATCATCTGCAATGCTATGCAATGCCACAGCTTCCAATATCGATTCTTCCCTGACCTGGAACCTATAACAGAGCGAACAAGCTGCCGCCGGGCCATGAATCATCTTTTCCCTATATTCTCTATCCGATAAGATTGCTGCTAGAGATGGGCGCTCACTTAGAAAAGCGATGCAAGCTCTATGTTTGTTTACCAGATTGTTTTGTTCCTCAAAACTCAATCCCCTGCACATATCATGCGACAATCCCGCCAGATGAGCAGCCCATCGATCTTCACCAAAACGTTCGGCCAATTTTACCGCGGTCTCTGAAGTCGATCGAGAGTGAGCATATCTCTTGGGAGACAAATTGCAGGCAATCTCTTTTTCAATTATTGACGCAATTTCAGGTATTTCGATATAGTCCATAATTCTCTATGATTGTCCGGACGGAAGGCATAACGAGCGAACGCCATGCACCGCCACCATGAATCCTCCCTCTTACAAGCGTGGAAGAAATGGGAATAACAAGATTATCGAGATAATCATGAGGATAGGGCAATGGGATATTCTCGACATAGAGACGATGGGCAACGATAATATCCGCTAATTCCAGAATCTTTTCGGCTCGTTTCCATGTCGCTAGAAAATCAGGAGCTAGATCATCGCCTATCACAAGCCCGGGCCTTTCATCAAACAGCCTTCTGTCCCATAGTTCTTCCAGGGTGTCTGAAGTATAGGATAGACCAGTTCGCTTCAATTCGCAATCTTCGATTGCCACCTTAGGCCATCCTTCAATGCTTGCTTCCAAGAGAGCAAGCCGCATTTCTGGACCTGGGTCCATCTGCGGAACTTTATGGGGTGCAGTCTTGGCTGGAATAAGCAATACTCTCTGGTAACGACCGGTGGCAAGAATCTCTTCAATCAGAATCATATGCCCGATATGAGGCGGATTAAAAGACCCTCCTATAATTGCAATTCTCATTAAATAAAGCCCTCGTCCGAGAAATCTATTTCATCGAATATGCGCTCCTTGGCATTTTCTTTTTGAGATTCATAATTCTCAGCAGCCTCATAGGCCAAAACCTTTTCAAAGAGTTGCTGTTTGACCTCATCCAGACCTTGACCGGTAAAAACAGATATTCCATAAATGCTCTCTTCTGGGAAAGACGCTTTGAAATCAATAAAATTTGCTTGGGATTCCGATAGATCCATCTTTGTTCCTAGCAAGATACGCGGTTTCTTCACCAGGGTTGGCGAAAATAGTTCCAATTCGCGCAATAAAGTAGGAAAAGCCGCTTTCCAGTGCTCATCGGAAAGATCCACCAGAAAAGCAAGGCAGGCTGTCCTTGCGATATGCTTTAGAAAGCGAAGCCCCAATCCAGCTCCCTCATGTGCTCCCTCTATTATGCCTGGGATATCAGCCAAGATAATATCCCTCTCATTAACCGTAAGAACGCCCAAATTTGGTATCTTTGTCGTGAAAGGATATGGAGCGATCTTTGGACGTGCGTTTGTAAAATACTCTAGTAAGCTTGATTTTCCAGCATTTGGAAACCCAACAAGCCCTATATCCGCAATGAGGCTCAGTTCGACTTTGAGCTTTCTCTCTTGTCCTGGCTGTCCGGGTTGAGCAAAACGCGGAGCTTGATTTACTGAGCTCTTAAAATGAGTATTTCCCCAGCCTCCTTTGCCGCCCTTTAAAAAAATCCATGGCTCTTCATCCTCCAGAGCCCCAGCTCTTTTGCCTCTTGACCGATTTACAAAATCCCTAATAATCTCATTTGTCTGAGCGTCGCGAAGAATAGTCCCAGGCGGAACTTCTATTATAACATCCTTTCCATCTCTTCCATGCATGTTCTTTCCCATGCCAGGCTGACCGTTTTCGGCTTTGAACACCTGTCTATATCGAAGATATGCGAGCGTCCGAAGATTCCTCTTTACAACAAACACCACATCTCCACCGCGCCCCCCATCTCCGCCTGCTGGGCCACCCAAGGGAATAAATCTCTCTCGCCTAAAGGCAACGCAACCATCGCCCCCCTTACCGCTTGCGACGCTTATTATCGCTTCATCAGCGAATTTTATCACAGAAATTCTCCATTATTGTGAGCATAATAAAAAACCGCCCTCTGTGCTACAGGAGCGGTTAGAATTATGCTCTAGTTTTACCTTCATGCTTGAATGGCTGGCTCCACATCTACAAATTTCTTGCCTTTATATTCATGGAAGCGCACTGTACCGTCGATAAGCGCAAATAGGGTATCATCCTTACCCTTACCTACATTCTTGCCTGGATTTATTTTCGAACCCCTCTGTCGTACAATAATCGAACCTGCGCTTATCCTCTCGCTAGCATAGGCCTTGACACCAAGACACTGCGGATTTGAATCTCGGCCATTAACACCTTTATGTGGCATGGTATATTCCTCCGGTTAAGATGGACGCCTCAAGCGCCCACAATTTCATTGACCGTTAGCACTGTATAAGGCTGACGATGCCCACGGGTTTTGCGATATCCTTTTTTTGGCTTATACTTAAATACAATTATCTTGTCACCCTTGATCTCTTCTCTTACTGTAGCTTTGATAGCGGCATCATTGACATATGGAGTTCCGACTTTTGTTTCATCCCCACTAAGCAATAACACTTTTTCGAAGACAATCGACTGACCTGGCATTGCATCAAAGCGATCTACTACCAGATCCTTCCCCTGCTCTGCATGATATTGTTTTCCGTTGATTTCTACGATTGCGTACATTTAGCTTATCCTCATAAATCCTCAAATATTCATATCAGGCTGCAATTTATACACTTTATGACCGCATCTTGTCAACAGCTCTCAGAACCAAAAGAAAGCGAATCAGTATCCGGGTCTTCTTACATGGCGTCGAGAAATGGTATGCATAACAAATTGCTTGCTCTTCGGAGTATTTCTTTAATCGCTGTCACTAACGCCAAGCGGCTGGCCGAGATATCAGGATTGTCGTTCTTCAGCACTGGATTGTCTCGATACCAGGCGGAAAATTCGCTCGCAAGCTGATGCGCATAAGCAGCAAGTATGGAAGGATCCTTGTTTTTTGCCGACTGCTCGATAGTATAGGGAAAGTCCATCAATAGCCTCATGAGAGACCAATCGGAATCCGACACTATAAGAGAAACATCGATTTTCCCTTGGCCCGCATTACCCTCACCATTTTTGTGTTTTCTAAGAATAGAGCTGGCTCGAGCTCCCATATACTGAATGTAGGGCCCCGTATCTCCAGTAAAAGATAGAGATTGCTCAGGATTGTAGAGCATGTCTTTGCCCGGCGAAACTTGCAGAAGAAAATAATGTAAGGCTCCAAGGGCAACCTGCTCGGCAACATCTTCGATATCGCCCACCGCTTCCTCCCTTCCCTTATCCGCTATTTCATTTGCTGCAAGTTCTGTAAGTTCGTCTATCAGGTCATCGGCATCTACAACCGTTCCTTCCCTGGTTTTCATTCTGCCGGAAGGCAAATTCACAAGCCCATATGAGAGATGGTAGAGATTCTCTGCCCAGCTATAACCAAGCCTCCTTAGAACTTCAAAAAGTACTTTGAAATGATATTGCTGCTCAGAGGCCACAACATACACGAGCTCATGGAAAGGCCATCTGTTGTAACGCATAATCGCTGTTCCGATATCTTGCGTGATGTAGATACTCGTGCCATCTTTTCGGAGGAGTACTTTTTTTCCTAGACCGACATCTTCCAGATCTACCTGAATTGCACCATCCTCTGCACGATAGAATATTCCTCTAGCAAGGCCTTCCAGCACTTCCTGTTTGCCCAGTTTATAGGTCTCGTGTTCGAAATGGAATTCATCGAAACTAACCCTCTGGCGTCTATAGGTATCCATAATGCCTTCGACAGCCCATTTGTTCATCTTTTCCCATAGTGCAATTACATCTGGGTCCCCAGCTTCCCATTTCTGCAGAAGTTCTTGAGCTTTTTCTTCTGCAAAAGGATCTTCTTCTTTTAATCTATTGAATAAGACATAGTATTTGCCTACAAAGTGATCGCTTTTCAATCCTTCGTCTTCCGGTGTACGTCCTTGTCCATAGGCAAGATATGCGAGCATCGACTTGCAGATATGAATTCCCCTGTCGTTTATCAGATTGACCTTTTTAACTTCTGCCCCTGCTGCTTTCATGATTCTCGAAAGAGACTCTCCAAGCACATTGTTTCGAAGGTGGCCAAGGTGAAGAGGTTTGTTGGTGTTAGGGCAGGAAAACTCAATCATTATCCTTTGACCATTAAAAAGTGGGCTAGATCCCCAACCTTCTTTCTCAGCATTTTCAAGGACATAATTCGTCACATATTCTTTGTCTAGATATATGTTCAAATATGAACCTGTTGCTTTAATGGTCCCAGGCAGAATGAGTTTCTCAATATCGATTGTCATGTTGCAGAGACTCGCTATTTCCGCTGCAATTCTATCCGGTGACATTCGAAATTGCTTTGCATATGAGAACATGGGAAAGCCTATGTCGCCAAGCTTCGGCCTAGGTGGCTTCTCGGCAATGATATCCTGAGATGAAAAAGAGACATCCTTGAGCTCTTTTTGGAGAGCGAGCTCATTCAGGCAGTTTGCAATTATCGATTTCCATTGATCCACAAAATATTCCATGAGGAGCTCCATTTTAGCGATTTTCTCTGAAGCTTTGCAATAAGATGGACTTGCGTTTTGAACTATGACCTCGCAATATACGAAGATTCGAGGATGCTATATCAAAATAATCCGCAATCAGGTCTAAAACGGCCTCATTTGCTTTTCCCTTTTCCGGCGCTGCCTTTACTCTCAGCAATATGCGCCCATCGCGCAGTCCCTCTACACTATCGTAAGGAGCACGAGGAATAACATAGACATCGAGTACTATCCCCTCCTTCTCTTCATGGAGGGCTGGCTTTAGAATATCGAGATGCTCTAGAAGCCTTGCTGAAGGTGTTCTCATTCAAAATCCATCATTTAAGGCCGGCCATCTCAAGGAATTGCTCTTCATCGATGATCTTAATCGATAATTCTTTAGCCTTGCGGTTTTTTTCCGATCCTGAGCTTGGATCATTCGTGACCAGATAATCAAGATCCTTGGTTACGCTGGATTTTATTATACCGCCCTTTTCCCGGACCAGTTTTTCAGCTTCCGAGCGCTTCATCGATCTCAGCTCGCCAGTAAAACAAAAACTATTGCCGGAGACTGGATTTGCGGTCCTCTGGGTTTTAGGGAGCGGAGGTCTGATTCGCACATATCCACTATCGACGAGCTTGCGCATATCTTCCTCGACCAATCGCAGCCCTTCGTAAAGAGTCTTGGCGCTGATTTCAGCAAAACCCGCGATCTTCTCGAAATCCGCCGGTGAAGCAGCTAGAATTTTATCTAGAGTATCATATCCAGCTTCTATAAGCTTCTCTGCCATGAGCAAGCCAATTCCTTCTATATCAAAACCTGCGATAAACTGAGAAAGACTGACTTCATTTCGTTCTCTTATATTGCGCAATATCTTCTGAGCGCTCTTCCGGCCTATTCTTTCAAAGGAGATAAGGTCATTCATTGTAAGTGTATATAGATCCGGTATCCGCACAACTCTCTTAGCTTCGAAAAGTCTCTTCAACAACGTTGATCCTATATCTTTTATATCAATTACAGAAAGCCATTTTTCGAGGCGATGATAGGCTTTCCCTGGACATTCTGGATTCGGACAATAAAGACGTGTATCCTCATCGATTAGCCCTGCGCCACATAACGAGCAATGTGAAGGAATAGGAATCGGAATAGCATCTTTGGGGTTTTCGACCAGAGATTCGATCTTAGGAATGATCTCTCCGCGCTTGGTTATTACAACCTTAGAACCGATTCTTAAGTCCATAGAGCGAATTATGCCCGGATTAGCCAGATTGGCACGCTGAACAGTGGTTCCTGCAAGCCTCACAGGTTCGACTATACCAATAGGAGTAACGGTGGTCCCAGACTCACTCCATTCAACTGCTATGAGTGTCGTAACAGCCTCTTCTGGACTGAATTTGAAGGCTATCTGTAGCTCGGGACGCATCTTGTTCATATCTTCGAAATCGATTCGATCACCCTTTACTACAAGTCCGTCTATGTCATACTCGAGAGTAGGCCGTAACTCCATGATCTTGGCACGATATACAATGATCTCCTCAGGACTCTTACATTCGATGGTTGGAACAACATTGAAACCCATTCTTTTCAGCCAGGCAATCTTTTCTCGTTCGGTGGAGAAGGCTTCGCCAGTGGGCAATCTGCCCACGGCATCATAGCATACGATATCAAGATCCTCGACTCCCTGACCATCTTTGCGTTTCATGAGACCATTTGCGGCATTGCGACAATTGGCCTTGTCAGAATATTTTGATGCATGCACTCTCTTCGACATGAGCACTTCACCGCGAACTGATCCTGTAAATGGCTCTGGAAGCCGATTCGGAACTCCATTCATACGCACCGCGTTGGGAGTGATATCGTCGCCTATTACCCCATCTCCACGAGTGACGGCTCTTGCAAAGCCACCTTCATCGTATTGAAGCTCTATGCTAGCGCCATCGAGCTTATATTGCACGAGGTAAAGCGGATATCTGACTTTAGCTGCCCAGGCTAAAAATGACTCTGGATCGCTTGCCTTTGAGAGACTCCCCATTATCATCCTATGCCTATACTTAGGCCATCTATCTGATCTGTCTGCTCCTATAGAAGCAATAATAGGATTTGCTGGATCTATCGAAGCGAGTTCATCCCATAATGCATCGAATTCTTCATCCGAAATCTCGGGTTCGCCGTTATAATACAGTTCTTGGTGGTGCCTGATCAGATACTCCAATTCTCTGATTCTCTTCTGCCGAATATCAGGATCTTCACTTATTCTCAAATCATCTGGCATGATCTTATACTAATCATCCAAAGGAAGCCTGTCAAATTACTTTGAGATAAGATCCTATTCCACATTTCTTACTGACTGGATATTCAAGATATGCTATTCTATCGACATGCGTTTTTATGCTATCCAGGTAATAACATGCAAAGAAGAGGAATGGCTTGAGCGAATTCAACATCAAGTACCAGATATAAAATTCCATAAAATAATGAAGAAGATGTACATAAGAAAAAAGGGGAAAGCCAGACTTGACAATTCACCGGTTTTTCCAGGCTACGTATTTTTCGAGTATGATGGTGATTCTCTGCCTTTGGAGATAGTATATCGGCTGAGGCATTCCAAGTCTTTCATACGATTCCTACCGAACAACGAAGGTCCGCAACCACTCAACAATCGCGATAGCGAAATTATTCGCCATTTCATCAGTTTTGGAAGCTTGATTCCGCCATCGCTTGTAAGATTCGACGAAAATCAGAGAATAAAGGTAATAGAAGGACCTTTACAAGGCATTGAGGGCTTTATCATTAAGGTGAATAGAAGAAAACGTCGCGCAAAAGTGAGGCTCGATATAGCAGAATCTATTATATTACTCGACCTGGCCTTTGAAGTCATGGAAGCGGAAACAGCCAAAGCAGCTCCGCTAGGTGTATATCATGACAAGAGATGAAGCTGTCCCATTTGAACAGCTCTTGGCGCAAGATATGCTATATGCCTTTGCCATAAGGGCGTTCTCAAATATTGGAAATATCCAGAACATCAATGTTCCTCCTTTGCCGGAAGGCTATACTCTTATCACTGCTGATCGGTTGCCATTTAAAAACGAACTTAGAATAGAAGGCATGAGTCTGCCATTGTTAGCAGCCAAAAAGGTCTCCTACATAGGAGAAGTCGTTGGGCTAATCGTTGGTCCGGATCCATTGCTTACGGAAGAGCTGGCATTGAATACGATAGTCGACTGCGAAGCACAAGAATCAAGACTGGACTGGCAAGTATTTTCATCTTCAGATATTTCAGCCCGAATTGATTATTCGCGGGGAAAAGAGAAATTGTCTTCCGAATCCCTAAAAGCCTTAGAAGCCGAAGATAGTCTTGAATTAGCTTCCTATTTGCGTCTGGAGCCCCATGAATTTAGCTTTCATAGTGGCCTGGGTGCTCTCGCAGAATGGGAAAACGGTAGATTGAAACTCAGTTGCCCCGCTCTGGCGCCTGAGCTTATACACTCATGTCTTGCAGAGTTAACCGGCCTCTCGACTGAGGATATCGAAATCCTTCAATCTAAAATGTATGACAATTCCGGGATATATTTCTGGTATCCTTCATTGCTTGCAGCCAGAAGCGCAGCAGCTGCTAGAGTTCTGGGAAGGCCTATAAAGCTCCTTATATCTATTCAACGAGAAAAACGATTCCTACCTGGTATACATGGTATATCTCTTCATATGAAAACAAGGTGGTCAACGCAGAAACATTGTCTTATGGATGTTGCATGTCGCTTTGCGATTCCTGTTGGAGCTTATTCTGTCTTAGATGAGCTGATATTAGAAAAGACTGTGCGTCTCGTTGCGGATGCTATGCCCAACATTCCTTTGACTATAATCGGCTTTACGGTAAAAACCAACATGATTCCCATGGGAGCTCTCGACTGTATTTCATCATCTGCGATATTTAGCATGCTGGAGACTCATATTGCTCGCGCCGCAAGAAAAATGGATGTCGAGCTCCTAGAATTACTATGGATGACCTTAAGCGGAATAGATTCTTCCTCAATTATGAATAAGATGCCACCAAAGGAAGAGTCTTCTACCGAAAAAATCTTAAGACCTTTATTGGAACATACGGATTTTCATCGGAAATACGCAGCCTATGAGCAAATTCATAAGAGAAGCCATGGAGCAAAAGAGACTAGAATACGAGCCATCTCTTTGTCTATTGCTGAACAAAGCCATATCGACTCGTCTTGCATTTCAACAATGGCAGATCTGGCAAAAATAAGAAATAATTGGATTAGCTATAAACGATATGGAGAAGGCCTTCCCATTAAAATCCAGATATTTTCATCGATGAAGCAAAGTGATGTCTCCGATTCCCAATCCAAAAGTATAAGACATCTATCTCAAGGAGCGGCAATCCTTGAGGTCGATTATGATAGCATTAGGTCCATCTTCCATAGCCTTCGTCTTGATATATCGATTTATGTCGGAAAAATTCTCTGCCAATCCGCCGCAAAGGGTGCAATTCGCTCTGCGAGTATCGAAGCTCTCCTTGCATGCCTTTCCCGAAGCATTTATCAAGATAGAAACATAGATGATATATATAAATGGATCTTTTCTGAGGGCAGAATCAATATAGAACTTATGAAAGACGAAAAGGCCAATTTTGAGCGTTCTATAGGAGATCTCGCATATACCCTCGTACTCTCATGCTTTCTCGAGGTGATGCAACAATTGAACAGCTCGGAAAGGCTTATATTGCCGCTCAAGCCTACCCCTACCGCAATGTACTCTAGCGATCTTTTGGAGAAAGATGATGAACATTGAGTTTTTCTTGAATGGCAATCTGCAGAGAATCGCAATTACTAGCGTACAAAGAGCCTTCGACGTGCTTGTTGATCAATGCGGAATAAAGAGCCTCTCCGAGATCTGTCCTGATAGCGAATGCAGTAATTGCCTTATTCTATATGATGGTAGGCTTGTACAGAGCTATATCTTGCCTGCCTTTCTTTTGCGGGAAAGGCATATAGAGACAATCGAAAATTTTACCAAGAGCAAGGAATATGGCATTCTATCCGCAGAGTTCGATAAGGAGGGCCTATTGTCCTGTGCTTACTGCAATAATTCGCTGATGCTAGTAGCAATTCATTTGATTCAAAGATCTTTATCTCCCTCATGGCATGAGATATCGGATATCCTTGCCAGCTTGCATTGCAGCCATATTGATCCCAGAGCCTTTGCTGATGCGCTCTCCAAAGTAATACAGCAATTGCCCATAGCGAGAAAAACGCCATGAACCTTAGCGAAATCTATTATCCGCGTAGTATCCAAGAACTCATAGCCATAATGGCCCGACAAAAAAATCTGCAGATAGTTGCTGGCGCAACAAGCTTCGGATATATTCAAGACACACGTTATCTTTTTTTTGAGCCTTCTATAGCAAGCATCAGAAATATACCCGAACTAAAAACCATTCATAAGACTGAGCGGATGATATCCTTCGGGGCTGCATGTGCTCTAAACGACCTTGAATCTGTATATCCATTCGAAAAAAAACCTGCCAGAGAAGTATTGAGAGCCACCGCAAACTCCACAGTGCGAAACATTGCAACTATAGGTGGACATCTTATGTATCAAAAGAGATTCCTTGCTCTTTGGCCTCTGTTGGCATGCTTAGATGCAGAACTTGAGTTCAAGGGACCCTCAGGAACAAGCATCAAGAATATATGGTACCTGACCAATGAAGAAGGCTTGCCTTCTCTGGAATCCAGAAGGGTTCTCACAAGAATTAGAATTCCGCTTCAATCTATCGATCGCCTTTTTATTAGAAGGACAGGTGCGGAGATTTTCCCCAACGGAGATGGTGCATATCTAGTTGCGGCCTCTACCATCGAACGCAACTCGATTTCTTATTTTAGGCTGGTTATAGCCGGACAGCGTGCATTCCGAGATTATGATGCTGAGCAAAGAATTACCTCTTCGCCCTATCCCCTGACGGAACGTGTTTTTCATTCCGTCTTAAGGATGTATAGCGAGAGCCTCCATCGTACCAAATTCTGGAATATGGAGCTTTTCCTTCCGCTGATATCGCAGGCACTCGAAGACCTGCAGCGATCAAGTGTATTATAGCTAAGGACTAAATGAGAGGTATCATGTCAGAGAATGACAAAAACCGCGGTACCCTTTATCTTTTACCGGTTCCTTTATTGCCTTATTCACCTGAAGATTGGAAGCCTTGTCAACTCATGAATATGATAGCCCCCAATGTTATTGCCATAATGAAAAGCGTTCCATATTTTGTGGTAGAATCAGAGAAAACAGCCAACCGACTGCTCTCCCGATTGCTTTCGCCAGAGCAATTCTCTGAGGTCGGGTTTTTTATCCTCAATGAGCACTCGAAAGAAGAGGATCTCAATGCTCCGCTTTCTGCACTGAAAAGCGGTTATGACTGTGCCATACTTTCCGAGGCGGGGCTTCCTTGCATAGCGGATCCTGGTGCGGCGCTTGTATCTCTAGCACATGAAGAGCAGCTGCGAATTGTTCCAATCGGAGGCGATAGCTCCTTACTCCTCGCGCTCGCTGCTTCTGGTCTCAATGGTCAACGCTTCTGTTTTCTCGGCTACATGCCAATACGAAGCGAAGAGCTTCAAAAAGAACTGGTCCTTGAAGGCCAAGCTGCCATGCACGATAAAGCTGCAAGAATTTTCATCGAGACTCCATACCGTAATGAAAGGACATTAAGAGCTTGTATTGAAGCACTACCTGAAAATCTCTATCTTTGCGTTGCATGCAATCTTGGAACCAATCAGCCACTAATAAGGTCGATGCCCATTGCATCTTGGCGAAATAAAGCCATTATAATCCCAGAGAAGCCAGCCGTGTTTTGCTTTGGAATACCCGCAAAGCTCAATAAGAAGCAGCTTCAATCAGCTAGTAGAGAAAGACGCTCCTTGAGATAAGCGCTTTTCTCCTTTAAGCCAATTGCTTTTGTCTGTATCCGAATGGCATTTGGCTTTTCTGTCGATAGGCGGATTGTGCCTGCAGACTCACGTATAAGTCTCAGAATTTTCTCCGCGGAAATCTTCGAGACCTTCGAAAATTCCACGGTAACGATTCCTGCTCGTTCCTGCAGGCGCCCTATGGAGAGCTTTCTACATAAGACTCTCATTTCTGCAAGCGAAAGCAGAGAGAGTGCCTCATCCGGAAGGGGACCAAAACGCTCTTCAAGTTCCTCATGTAGAGAATCAATCTCCCCCTGTGTCCAAACAGAAGCGATGCGCTTATAGATTTCCATTTTAATCATCGGAGCAGAGATATAGCTATCTGGTATATAACCAGAGTACTCGAGCTCCAGATAGGGCTCTTCTTCCTCATTCTGGATGCCTGAAAGTCTAGATACGGCATCGTCGAGCAATTTTAGATACAGATCAAAACCAACAGCATATATATTACCGGATTGCTCGCGTCCTAGAAGATTCCCCGCGCCGCGAACCTCGAGGTCTTTCATTGCAATCTTAAAGCCAGAGCCAAGCTCAGTAAAATCGGATATTATTTGAAGTCGTTTCATCGCAATTTCGCTGAGAGCCCTCTTATCTGGGTATAGAAGATAGGCATAGGCTTGTCTATCGGATCGTCCTACCCTGCCCTTAAGTTGATAAAGCTGAGAAATACCATAATTATCTGATCTATCAATAATTATAGTGTTGACGTTTGGAATATCGATACCATTTTCTATGATAGTAGTGGAAACAAGGACATGGAAGGCTCCATGTATAAAGCGATGCATTATCGACTCTAGATCTTGGCCATTGAGCTTGCCATGGGCACTCTCTACTATGGCTTCTGGAACAAGCTGCCGGATAAAATACTCAACTTCGGGCAGTGTTTCAATGCGATTATGGAGATAAAATATCTGACCGCCCCTCGCTATCTCATTTCTTATTGCGCGGGCGACGAGTTCAGGAGAGAATTCCTCTACAAAAGTCTGAATTGGTTGTCTTTCCAACGGAGCCGTCTGCAGAACAGACATATCTCTAATCTTGAGTAGCGACATATGAAGGGTACGAGGAATGGGAGTCGCCGTTAAGGTTAGGCAGTCTATACCGACCTTCATTTCCTTTAAGCGCTCCTTGTCTTTCACCCCAAAACGCTGCTCTTCATCGACAACGAGTAGCCCTAAGTCTTTGAAACGTACATCCTTTTGAAGAATCCTATGAGTGCCAATTACCATGTCGATGCTTCCATCCGCTAATCCCTTTATAACAGCATTCTTAGTTTTTCTATCGACCAGTCGTGAGAGCAGCGCCACTTTGATTGGAAAATCTCCAGCCCGCTCGAGAAAGTTCTCGAAATGCTGTTCGGCTAGAATAGTGGTAGGAGCAAGAAATGCAACTTGCTTGCCTGCGAGGATCGCCTTGAAACATGCTCTCATGGCAATCTCTGTCTTCCCAAAGCCCACATCACCGCACACTAACCGATCCATGGGCTTCGAGCTCTCCATATCGCGTTTGACCTCTTCGATGCATTTTAGCTGATCTTCGGTTTCTTCATATGGAAATGCTGCCTCAAATTGGATCTGCCATTCGTTATCAGATGGAAATGAAAAACCACGGGCGTTTTTCCGACGAGCATAAATCCGGATAAGTCGCTCAGCAAGCTCCTCCACCGATTTACTGACTCTTTTCTTTCTGTTTTCCCAGACTTTTGATCCAACCGAGTCGAGATGGGGAGCCTGGCCTTCATTGCCTATATATCTTTGTACTAGGTTAGCCTGCTCGATAGGCACAAAGATCTTTTCATTGCCTGCATATTCGATACAGATATAATCTCGCTCCAGACCGAGGACTATCAGACGCTCTATCCCCGCAAACTTACCAATGCCATAATTGTTATGAACCACATAATCACCTGGAGTCAGATCTATAAAGCTCTCGATTACGGCACTCTTCGTCTTGGCAATAGAACGAGGGACATGTTTCCGCCTGCCAAAGAGCTCGTGCTCGGCGAGAACTCGCAATTTGAGAGAAGGAATGGTAAAGCCAGCAGAAATGGGCCCTTTAGCGATAACAATAGAATCATCCTGGATGAGCGAACTAATCCGCCCTGCTTGTAGCTCAGTGGAGGCAATTATCCATGTTTTATAGTTTTCTTTTTTAAAACCCGACAACTCTTCTTTGAAGAGCCTTATATTCCCGAAATAGGAGTGTGGCGGTTCTGCTTCCAAAGATATGCGCTCTGCTGAGCCATCGACTCCCTTCAATGCATGACAGAACAGCACAGAGGAGAAAGCAGCAAATAGCCCATCTGGACTTATATGGATCTTATTTGGCGGTGGCACTAAGACTTCCCGAAGTGCAATCCGATACATTGAGGCATATTCTTTCCTTAATGTCTCGGAAATTGCATAAATGCGCTCGCTGCCTACTAGCACAAGCATCGCCCTATTATCGAGATAATCCACTAGGTTGTACATTTTATCAAATGCAAGCGGAAACCATAGTTCTTCGCCCTGCATCTGCTTTTCACTGTCAAGAATCTCGATAATCTCCTTAAAACGAGGATCATTTCGCATGAAATCCGTAGCATTGTTCTGCAGCTGATAGATCCTGGTTTTGTCCCACACGAGTTCTTTGAGAGGTCTCACGTGTACTTGAGTAAGCTTCTCGCGCCCGGTTTGTGTCTCAGGATCGAAACGGATTATTCTTTCGATACGATCATAGTCAAAATGGATACGAACTGCATATTCATAACCAGGCATATAGATATCGAGCACTTCACCTCGCACGGCAAATTCGCCCGGCAGGCTCACAGAAGGTACCCTCAGATATCCAAGTTCCGCTAGTTTGCTGGATATAAGGGTTGGTTCGAAATCTGCCCCGATTTTCAGCGGCAAGATATGATTTTTGATATATTCTGGTGGCGGAACCGGAATTGCAAGAGTGCGCGCCGAAACAGTTGCAATTTCAAAATCTCCTTCCGCGAGCCTAGCAAGAGCAGAAGCCCTTTCCGTAAACATACGAGAATACAGGGGAATAGCCCTATAAGGCGCTCCAAACCATGAAGGAAAACTCAAAAGGTCAACGCCCGTAAGCGCTAGATCCTGAGAAAACTCTTCTGTTTCATGGTCTGATGGAAGAACGACAAGGAATCTTCTTTTGGTTCGCTTTACCAGAGTTGCAAAAGACAGAGCGAGCAAAGAATTCTCTGAATTCTGAATATGGAGAGGAAAGGAGTTCTGCTCTATCAGCTTCTGAATTTCTCCCAATGCTGGATTTCTGGATATCTTTTCGAATAACGCTTGCAGATTGTCTTTTTTCATCGTATGCTGTGTCATTGAAGGTGGATTGAAGTATAGTCCCTTTTGCGGGTTTTATCCATGGGTGCCAAAACTAAGATACCATGCTAGTACTTGTCCTTATCGAACAAACATCGATTGCCGACCTTGTCCTTAGGCAATTGCGTCAGAAGAGCATTGCCTCGATAGCTTACCGCGATCCACTGCGGCTATTGGATCATCTCGCAGAGTTAAATCCTGAGGCGGTCATAATTCGAGGAAAAGATTTTCCCTTGCATCAGCAGCTGCTTGCGGCCTTAATCCGTTATTATGTACCGTTGAATCATTGCAAGATGATTGTCCTTGGTAGGGGCATTCCCGCTTTTCCCCCATGCGCCTGTATCGCTGAAGAACAATTTCTAAAGGATCCTTCTTTACTTACAAATGATCTATTAAAAACCCTCCGTTTCGATTCCAGGACTGGAAGCAGGCTAGTTGCAAAAGCACAGCGTACTATGAAACTTTGAATATAATCTGAGAAGCCAGAAAGTCGGCCTGATCTATTCGGCTGTTCGGCTGTTCGGCATGCATATCGCATTATCAGCTTTTTAACTTGAGTTTTTATGATAATTGCTATATAATACAAATATTATGAACCAGACAGGAAAACCGTGCCATGAAGAAAAACTAAGGCCTTATGCACAGAAGTTCAAGGCAATTGGACATCCAATTCGTTTGAAAATTCTTTGCCTCATTGCCGGTCAAGAAGTGCCTTGTGTTGGTGATATCTGGCGCTGTCTCGATCAGCCTCAACCAGTAGTGTCTCAACATCTTGCCATTCTAAAGCACTATGGAATCGTAACTTCCGAAGTAAAGAAAACGCGTCGCATCTACTCTATCTGCGATCCATTTATCAGGAATATAATTGATGCGATGATCTGTCAGATCAATACGGAACCGAATTCTACCTCCGAAAAATGACGAGAATTAGCGCATAACTCGAAGAGAACAGTACGCCCAACAGGCCTTTAGCCTGCAATAGCATTAAAGCTCAGTTGAATTCGATCTCGTCTTTTAATAGTGCTTCGAGTTCTTCTTCGAATGTAATATCAGCCTGCTCTTTTTCAACTCGCCTCGAAATTTCTCCGTGCTTGAAAATAAGTACCGAATTACCTGCTCCCGTAATACCTAGATCCGCCTGGCGAGCTTCGCCCGGGCCATTTACTATGCAGCCCATAACGGCGATCGATATATCTGCGTTTATTGAATATAGGCGGTTCATCCATCTTGAAACAAAGGCATGAGTGTCGAAAGATGCCCTTCCGCAGCGTGGACAGGAAATAATCCTCACTCCATGCTTGCCTTTTCCTGCGCAGGCGAGAATTTCCTTGCCTGTAATTACTTCCTGTTCCATGGCATCGGAGAGAGAGACGCGGATAGTAGCACCAATGCCCTTCTTTAAAAGTGGTACAAGCGCTGCTGTGTTGCGGACAATTCCAGCTACCAGAGGCCCGGCCTCAGTGACACCTAAATGCAGAGGATAGGGATAGTGCAAAGAAAACTCTTCATTGGCTCGCACGACCTCATCCGGGTTATTCATCTTTAAGGATACAACGATATCATGGAAGCTCATGGATTCGAGCAACTCAATCTCGCGATCAGCCGCTTTTATTGCCGCTTGAATGACATCCTTCTCCCGAGCAAGATCTCGAGGCAAAGAACCGGCATTTATGCCTATACGAATAGGGATTGCTTTGTCTTTGGCCTTTGTTGCGACCTCGCGGACTTTCCAATCAGCACCTATATTGCCTGGATTTATGCGGATCTTCGCTATTGGGAAATCCATGCATCTGAGCGCTATGCGCCAATCGAAATGAATATCTGCCACGATCGGCATCGGAGAAAGGCCTGCAAGTATACCAAGCGATTCCGCCGTGGATATTTCCGGTACTGCAAAACGGATAATGTCACATCCCAGATTCTTAAGGCAAGAAAGCTGCTCAAGAACGGGCAAAAGCTGCGCTTCTTCAGCCGATGAAAATATGGGAAGCGGATTCTTCCACATGGTCTGGATACGCACCGGCCATTCCCCGCCCAAGAGCACATCCCCTACTTTTACTGTCAGCGTTTCCTTCATATAAAAAAGCTGATACTCGACACCTTGAATGCTATCCAAGAATTAGATTGCGCTGAATGTGAAAGCCAATACGAAAAGAGCCACGGTTTCGCACAGTCCTACCACAATTATGTAGTTAGCAAAACCTTTGCCTGTCTCTCCAAATGCATCACAACCCGCGGCCGCCGCCTTTCCCTGTGCAATTGCTGAAACAGCTTCAGCGATTCCTGCAGTGACTCCTGAAGCAAGCAATAGCAGCGGATCTTTTGTGGAGTTTATTATTCTGCTCATCAAGATGAAGCTATATATTGTCTGGGTCAAGGGAGCTCCTGCAAAGGCAACGAGCAAAAACGATGCAGCCTTATTATTCAAATAAGAGCGTTTCCAGGATCCAATTGCTGCCATGCCAGCAATTCCTGCCCCAATACCGGAGCCAATGGCACCAAATCCAAGCACACACGCAGCACCAATCAACGCAATATTCATACACCACTCTCCTCAAGGGTAGATTGCTAAGACGCGGAAAGATTCTCATCCTCTTTCAGCGGATCATATTTGTAACCGGACCACTCCATGCCGAGATGTCCCGAAAACTCCAACATATTGAGTCGTATGCCGTGCACTATAACCGAAAGAACTGTAAGCATGAAATTTAGCGCATGGGCAGCGACTAAAATTACAGCTGCAATGAACAACTTCAATACGAAACCAATAAGAAAACCCGAAGGCCCGCCAAGCATTCCCGAGGCCATTCCATTGACCGTCTGAGAAAAAGCGAGCCCCGCAAGTCCTACAGCCCAAAGCCTTATATAGGAAACGATATCGGCAAAGACGCTTACGGTGCCCAAAAAAGTCGGAATTATGTTTTTCAAGCTCTCGATAAGACTAGAACCTAACTTACCATTCCAATTGCCGAATATGAATACAAGAAAGAAACCTATGGCGATACAACCAATCGCCCAATTCTCTATTGGATATCGAGTTGCGTCAATCACCAGATTCAACGCTGCATTGAACATGCCAAGAAGCAACAGAAGCGAGCCCGCTTGCGACATACACTTCAGATCTGGGAAATCTCGCTTAAAATTCTTTATGTGAGCAATTGAAAGCTGAATAAGGCCAATCAGAAAGCAAATAACCTTGACATTGTTTTCAGAATCCGGCGACTGACCATTTATGAGAGGAAGAGATATATTTTGAAGTAATTTAGGAAGATTGTCGAAGTTTATACCGAACCAGGTAGCAGTCAGCGCGCCCCAGATAATAGTTGCACTTCCCAAAAGAAGAAATAACTTCTGTGCATCGACAATTGGCTTTCCTTTTCTTTTTCCAGCATAAATCGAAGCAATCGTTGCTAGAACGATGATCGCTCCATAGCTAGCATCTCCAAATATCATCGCAAAGAATATCGAGAAAAATATCAAAAACCAGCTCGATATGTCATACTCCCAATAATTAGGCACTGTCCCAAGAAACTCGAATACAGGCTGGATTATTCTCACTGCCGGTGAATTTTCTATAAGGGTGGGGGGTTGGTCTTCCTCTACCGGATCATCGAAGGCAATAGCCCAGCCATATTTAGCGGCTGTCTTCTTGAATTTCTCGCAATCCCGCACAGGAACATATCCCTTCATATAAGCAAAACTCTCGTGTTGCGGCATGCCGGATCGCAATCGTTCTAGTATTATGTTGTAATCAAGCATATGCAGATATTTCTTAATAAGAGATAGATTTGCTGAGTGCTTTCGAAGTTTTGCTATGATCTCCTGCTTTTGGTTTTCGATCAGGGCAATTTCTTGTCGCATCTGCGAAAGCGGAATTTCGGGCGGCAAAAATTCTAAGAATGATGGGGGCAGATCTGGTATCTGATCGCCTTCGCGGACAATGAGGCTTATCCTGCACCTACCTTTTGGAGCAGAAATCCTAATATATTCGGTCTCTTTTGGCAGTGCAATCAGCTCCTTAGCCGGAAAATCGAAGAATCGAAGAGAGAAACCTGCTCCTTCGACGACTCGCTCGAGCATTGTCATCGAGACTTCTCCCCAACTCGCTACTCTATCTATTTCTCTTTTTAGATCAATGACTTGATCCTCAAGCAAATTAAGCTTTTGCTTCGCAGCAGATATTTCATGGATGATTTCCCTAACATCTTTGCATTCTTCGTATTTGAGAGATTTCGAAGAATCGGCCTTGCCTGGTTTGGATTTTTTATCGATATAGTTCTGAAGAAAATTATGGACCGATTCAACCTCCATCCTTTCTCGCTCTAGATTCTGATATTTATCTCCGATACCCTGAAGTTCCTCCACATGAGCTACTCCGAGTTTTCGAAGTCGCTCGGGAAGGTTTTCTCTATCTCTCTGGAGCACGATGAGGTAGAATTTTTTCATAGGCACTATCATCGTTCAGCTCCTTCCACCTTTCTTTTTGCGATCTTGCCCCTAACTACTTGAGCCGTCTCCTGATCGCCCAAATAAATGCGAATCTTTCGTATGTCGGCGATGGTCTCGGGAATTTTCACTTTTTCGAAAAGGTTTACGCGTTGAGTTGTTATTCGTAACTCCTGCGAAAGCAGGTCTTTTTGCTTTGAAACCACCTCTAGCTCCAATTGTGTGCGGACAAGCCGCTCCATAAGTATCAAAGCAGCATCAACCCAGAGAGAAGTCGAATACAGATCATAGCCCTTATGTTCAAATTCCACTCCAAGGAATAGAGGAATAGCAACTCCCGCAATGTTTCCGGTATCGGTGCTAATAAACGCAACCTTCAAGAGAGGCTCACCTTCCTGGGTCCTCGCTGCGCCCTGCTCTGCGAAAACTTCCATCCATGGAGATGCATCTTGCTCGAGTGTCTTTTTAAGGGCTTGGAGCTCCTCCATTCGAGTCTGGACGCTGCGCACTTCGACTTGAAGCTGCTGTTTTTTAAGTTGAAGCGTTGGAAGATAGCGCTCATACATCTTGAGCTCATCTCTTTTCTTTTTCAACTCATTCTTGGTCAGCTTGATCTTCCCCATGATTCTATTGCCTTCTATTCTTGCTAGCTGGAATTATTTCTTTCCTATCCAGAACTTTTGTATGAGATCCGAACGAAGACCTGTCTCGCGCGGCTCAAAGCACTCAGCCAATGTCTCCCAGCATAGGTCCAAGGCCTTCTCCAGAGGTATGTTGACAGATAAATCCATGATCCTCTGCTCAAAGAGTTCTCCATATTTGAGGAGCTTACGATCCCAGGCGCTCATCTGGAAGCCCATCGATTTCTTCTCGAGGGTGTCCCTATATGCAGCGAATAGCTTTATCATCGCATCCATGATAGAGCGATGATCTTCCCTGGTCTTGGCGTTAACCAATTGCTTTAGTCGCGAGAGAGATCCAAAAGGCTCAATATGCCCATCGCGAAGATAGAACTGGCCTTCGGTTATATAGCCAGTGTTGTCCGGAATAGGATGCGTCACGTCATCTCCGGGCATTGTGGTGACAGCCAGAATGGTTATGGAGCCTGCATCAGAAAAATCTACGGCTTTTTCGTATCGTGCGGCTAGTTGTGAATACAAATCTCCTGGATAACCGCGGTTTGATGGTACCTGTTCTTGGGTAATAGCGATTTCCTTCAAAGCATCAGCAAAGTTTGTCATATCGCTAAGCAAAACCAGGACATTTTTGCCTTTGAGAGCAAAACGCTCGGCAATTGCCAGAGAAATATCCGGCACCATGAGACACTCGACGATAGGATCGGCCGCTGTATGCACGAACATTATGGTTTTCGACAAAGAACCCCCCTGCTCCAGGGTATCTTTGAAGAAAAGGTAGTCGTCATATTTGAGCCCCATACCTCCCAGGATGATAAGGTCGACTTCAGCCTGCATTGCAATGCGCGCAAGAAGAGGATTGTAAGGCTCTCCTGAAACCGAAAAAATAGGAAGCTTCTGGCTTTTGACAAGTGTGTTGAACACATCTATCATTGGAATACCGGTTCTTATCATCTCGCGTGGAATAATACGCTGGTAGGGGTTTACAGCCGGTCCGGCTATAGTTATGAGATTCTCCGTAAGAGCAGGACCTCCATCGCGCGGCTCTCCTGCACCATCAAAGATGCGACCCATGAGATTGTCCGAAAAGCTAACTTGCATTGGGTGCCCCAAGAACCGCACCTCGTCGCCTGTCGAAATGCCGCGGCTACCCGAAAAAACTTGAAGATACACCATCTCACTATCCAGACGGATTGTCTCCGCTAGAGAAGCACCATATCTAGTATTTACTTGCGCTAGCTCACCATAAGCAATATCCTGCGCCTTTACAGCAATAACGTTACCTACGATTGATTCGATTCTCGAGTATATCTTATTCATGCCTTACTCCAGCGTGCTAATCAATTTAAGTCCACGGTCATCAAACTCAGGTTTTCTGTCAACCAGAGCCTCCTCCACCCTATTATACAGAGCGCTGAACATGTCGCTATCTTGCGGGGTACCATTCAAGTCTAGCATCGTTTGACGAAGCTCGTAGAAAAAATTGCGCGCCTCTTCTTTATCGGAGAATTCTATGCCAGCTGCAAGTATCTTAAGCACCAACTTGAACACATGCTTCTGCCTTGCCGGAGATACTGCTGCATCGACAGGATCAAATGAATTCTGCTGCAAGTATACCGCATCCAAGAATTCGCTCTTCAGATAGATTACATAATCCTCCAGGCTTGTCCCTTCTTCACCTACAACTTTCATCATCGCGCTTATTTCAGCTCCACGTTCCAAGAATGAATGAGCATACCTAACAGCAGATTTGGGCATAATTCCATCATACTTGGTCCATGAATCAAGAGGATGGATCGAAGGATATTTGCGCGCATCCGAGCGCTCACGCGAAAGCCCATGAAAAGCACCTACGACTTTGAGTGTCGCCTGTGTCACAGGTTCTTCAAAGTTACCGCCTGCGGGCGAAACCGTTCCTCCGATAGTAAGGGATCCCTCCTTGCCGTTATATAGCCTTACTATACCGGCGCGTTCGTAGAATGCAGCTATAACAGACTCAAGATATGCCGGAAAAGCCTCTTCTCCAGGAATCTCTTCGAGTCGTCCGGACATCTCTCGCATTGCCTGTGCCCAGCGGCTTGTAGAATCGGCAAGAAGAAGCACGTCGAGACTCATTTGTCGGTAGTATTCCGCAATCGTCACAGCCGTATAGACCGAGGCCTCTCGAGCTGCTACGGGCATAGACGAAGTGTTGCAGATAATAACAGTCCGTTCCATCAGAGAGCGGCCAGTCTTTGGATCGATGATCTGGGGAAATTCCTTGAGTGTTTCGACAACTTCGCCAGCACGCTCGCCACATGCGGCTATCAGCACAATGTCAACCTCGGCATGGCGGCTTGTTACCTGCTGTAGAACTGTCTTTCCAGCTCCGAAAGGTCCGGGGATACAATAAGTGCCACCTTTTGCTACTGGGAAAAACGTATCTATGATTCGGGTTTTTGTAACAAGCGGCTCTGAAGGCTTAAGACGCTCGGAATAGCAATCCACGGCTCTCTTTACAGGCCAGGAAAAACTCATTTGGATATGCCTTTTATTTCCTTTCAAATCCACTACTTCCGCTATCGCCTCATCTACCGTGTAATCGCCTTCCGCCACTATATCTGCAACTTTCCATTCTCCATATAGATCAAAAGGCATCATTATGATATGCCGAAAATATCGCTCAGGAACCCAGCCTATACCCATTCCGCGTTTCAGAATATCGCCCTTTTTCAAGATCGGGGTAAAATGCCACTTTATATCTCGAGGAAGAGCCTTGAGGTATAGGCCTGGCTCTAAAAAATACCCTATCTTGTTAGCAATCTCCGGCAGAGGGTTTTGTAGTCCATCGTATATCTGCCCGAGAAGACCCGGACCAAGCTCGACCGATAATAGCTCATTGGTGAACTCTACTCTGTTTCCGACCTTTATACCTTTGGTAATTTCGTAGACCTGAGCCTGAACGGAAGTACCGCGAATACGAATTACCTCGCTCTTTAGCCTTCTTTCTCCTACCAGGATATAAGCGACCTCATTCATGGTTACAATCCCTTCGGTTTGGATGGAAACCATATTGCCATTTACTGCGGTGATGAATCCTTCTGTCATGTTGCTACTCCGGTATCAAAAGCGCTCGCTGCTTCTGCTGCAGCATTTACGATATCTTGATATAAGACATTGAATCCTTGCATCCCGCGATTTCTATCGAAGGAAGCAATTCGTGATGCAATAAGCAGTTTCATTTTATATGCTAGAATATAATCAAGTTCAAATGCCGAAAGCGCGGAGAGCCTTTCTGTTGCGTTCCATCGTTCGCGCTCTAAGGCAAGCTCGGCTTGGAGCGGATCCGAAGCAGATTGTGCCGCTTGCGCTGCTTTTAGAGAATCCGGATTCATATCCCCTGGTCTAGTCCATTGGCCAGCATCTTGCTTTGTAGCTCTTGTTCGATAGACTACAAGCGCATTGCGCAGCCCTCTTTCAAATTCATAATATGACATCAAAAATGGAGATTTCATCATGGAGTCAGAGAACCTGCCATTCCTTGCCTCTTCTACATATAAGAGAATTTCTAAATCACTTTTATCCATCATCCTGGAGCAGAGTTCATCAAAAGCCTGCATAGAGATGGGAGGGGGTGAGCCAAATGGAAAAGATGTAAGTGTTGAAGCAAAGTACCAATAATGCTTCATTTCAATCGAGGCTCCCCGCAGATTCTTTTAGGTATTGAGAAAGGAGCCTGTTTACACGAACCGAAAGCATTTGTGCAATGCTGTCTGCAGAAAAGTCATATTGCACCGAGGAACCAGACAAGGCTATTCTGAATCCAGCATCGATTCCATCGTATGGCTTGAATGTGACACCTCTTGAGAGTTCCTTGGCAAGTCTTGCAGAAAGAGAACTGTCTATTTTCTCGAGTTGCTCTGGTGGCAAAAGCACTTCGAAATCGCTCGACTGGCCGGATGAGAGAATCTTCAAAACTTCAGGGATAACCTGTGCGGCCATTTCCTCATCGAAAGCTTTCTTGATATCGGCGCTGATTGCTGAATCGAGAAAGCGCTGAACACTTTGGCGCAGAGCAATCATTGTATCCCTAGATGCTTGGAGAAGACTTTCGCGAGAAGCTGCTTCCATTGCATCGATACGCCTCAAGGCCTCAGCTTGCATCTCCTCAGCGTCTCTCTTAGCGCGCGCTATAATTTCTGCTGCTTCCGATTGAGCTTTTTGGATAATCTGTTCTGCTTGCTGTTTTGCATTTTCGATGCCTTCGCTATGAATTCTCTCAAGAAGTTCTTGTAATTGGATCTCCATATTAATTCCCTCTGCATAAAATCGACAACGGAAGAAAAGGATCGTATCTCATCAATGCACTAATATCTACAAGAATATGCTCAGGGAACCAGCAAAAATAAGTCGTCCTCTTCTCAACATCGATAAAATATAGAATTTATTGCCAATATACTTGCAAATTGAAATTAATTTTATACTGAAAGATAGATTGGGGCAAGAGCCGGTTTGGCGATTAATGATTAGCGAGAGCCTACTTGACAAGCACAGGATCATGCGATTAAATCGCCCAGGTCGATAAGCTACGAACAAGCAAAAACCAGAGCAGGGTCGGGCTACCTTTGTCTTTGGTCGTAAGAAGAAACGCGAATTGATTGCGACCGTCGTATAACGGCTATTACCCCAGCCTTCCAAGCTGGAGACGTGGGTTCGACTCCCATCGGTCGCTTATATCTTGCATAATATACATAGAATAGAGCATCTTGTTCATGCAGAATGCTGCCGTATCTAGCTGATCCGAGTCTGTTGCGATAAATATCCCAAATAAATTAAAATATAAAAAGATCTTTTGCTTTTCGATCGAAATAAAAGATACTATTTGCTGATGAGGTGCTTGGCTCAGTTTCCCTGGTGAGTATAATGAATTCGGGAATAACGATTATGAAACCAAAAGTAAAGACACCTATTGTGGAGCTTGATGGCGATGAGATGACAAGGGTCATCTGGTCGATGATCAAAGAAAAGCTCATTCTCCCCTATATTGATGTCCATCTTGAATATTACGACCTTGGTATTGCGAATCGAGATGTGACAAATGATCGAGTCACGATGGACGCGGCTCGAGCCATTGCCAAATATGGGGTAGGAGTCAAATGCGCAACCATAACACCGGACTCTGAAAGAGTCAAGGAATATCGCCTCAAGAAAGCATGGCCTTCGCCTAATGCGACTATTAGGGCATATCTTGATGGTACAGTTTTCCGCAAACCGATCATAGCAAAGAATATAGCCCCAGCTGTCCGCAGCTGGCAGAAGCCCATCATAATAGGAAGGCATGCCTATGGCGATATCTACAAAGCAGTGGATTTTGTGGTACCAGGTCCGGGCACCGTAAGCCTTGTCTACCAGCCGGCACAACTGGGTATGCCCATTTCTTTCAAGGTTCACGAATTTGAAGGCCCAGGAGTAGCTATGGGCATACATAATACCGACGCTTCGATCCGTTCCTTTGCCCGAGCTTGTATAGAATATGCACTTTCAGAAAAAACAGATATCTGGTTTGCGGCTAAGGATACCATTAGCAAGAATTATCATGGACACTTTAAGGAACTATTTGGCGAGGAGATCTCGGCGCGAAGTGCCGATCTAGAAGCCGCTGGAATTCACTATCGATATATGCTCATTGATGATGCGGTCGCTCAGCTGATGAAGAACGAAGGAGGAATCCTCTGGGCTTGTATGAACTACGATGGCGATGTCTTTTCCGATATGGTAGCCTCTGGATTTGGCAGCCTTGGCATGATGAGTTCAGTCCTTGTATCTCCTTCAGGAGCTTTCGAATATGAGGCTGCGCACGGTACTGTTCGTAGGCACTATTATGAATACCTCAAGGGAAATCCTACGAGCACTAATCCCATTGCGTCTATCTTTGCGTGGACAGGAGCGCTTAGAAAACGTGCTGAGCTCGATAAAACACCCGAGATAACAATCTTTGCGCAACAGCTTGAAGATACGGCAATTGAACTGATCGAATCGGGTGTGGTCACAAAGGACCTCATAAACCTTATAAGCCCACCTGCAAAGAGCTTTGAAACAACTGAATCATTTTTGGATAAGATCGATGCTGGCCTCGCCCGGAAGCGAACCGCATTGCAGGCTTAATTGAAAAGCTAGATCCCTAGATGCTTCAAGTCTTGTGGGTCTAAATACCTTCTACAAGGAAATGACAACAAAGTTCAAGTAACAGAACCCAGGTAACAATGGGTATTTGCTAGAACAATATTATGTAATTCCTTATGGGATCAGCGCGACTCGAACGCGCGACCTACTGCTTAGAAGGCAGTTGCTCTATCCAGTTGAGCTATGATCCCATTGAGTGCGCAATAAAAGCAAAAAATGCACAGGCCTTAAAGAGGCTGCTTTTTCGCCGCATCCAAAAGCAGTATTCGGGACGAGAGGATTTGAACCTCCGATCTTCTGCTCCCAAAGCAGACGCCTTAGCCCCTAGGCTACGTCCCGGTTTCAGCGTTGTAAGCTAATTGAAAAACAGGCTAGCTGTCAAGATATCCATGTTCTTAGAAGCTTGTCCATAAATAACTCAAATAACCAAAGCTATTTAGGGCTTGACTATAGCCATTTTATGATGCATATTAAACTGAATTCCAAATTTATATAATCCCAGCAGAAAGGAGGGTGTGTCATGAACGACTCGGATAGCAGTCATAGTCACTGCATCTTTACCGAGCCCGAAGATCCATTCCCGCGACCATCTCACCTGACAGCTGGTATCGAAAAAGTATAGAACCACATATTGTTCTATGCATTCACCTCCTTCTGTCAGGCGAGCGACAGAAATGTGAGGTGAACTATGACCAAATTCCCACTGATTTTACCTTCTTTAATGAAAAAGACTGAGACGAAGAATGGGGGTGTTTCTAGCGCAAATGAGAACAAGCTGATTTCTATCTGCTTGGCTCCCCTTCAGAGCGTATTTGAAACGCTCGAATCGAGTCAGCACGGTCTATCCGAAAAGGAAGCCGAAAAAAGACTCTCAGAGTATGGGCACAATGAAATTGCACAGTCGGAAAAGCTCAATTTCTGGGAAGACATGCTCGATCGTCTTAAAAACCCTCTTGTCATCCAGCTTCTCGTCATTGCAACGATTTCTGCTCTCATTGGAGAAATGCTATCCGCAGCTGTTGTTGGAGCAATGATCCTATTGAGTGTAGGGCTCTCTTATGTCCTGGACAGCAGATCCAATAGAGAAGTCGAGTCTCTAGGCAAGCGTGTGCAGTCTCGCACTTATGTGCTCAGAGATGGGGTTGAAATCGAAATCAAAATGTCAGAAGTCGTACCTGGGGATATCGTGCTTCTCCAGACTGGTGCAATAATACCCGCCGATGTGAGAGTAATCTGGGCAAAAGACTTCTTTGTAAGTGAATCCGCTTTGACCGGAGAATCAATGCCGGTGGAAAAATCTGCCACTCTGCCGACAAGCACGATAAAGTCCGCGATCGAATTGCCTAATGCCTGCTTTATGGGCACAAGCGTTACGAGCGGAATAGCTCGAGCCATAGTCGTTTCCACAGGTATCAACACGCTTTTTGGTGCTATCTCGAAGAAGCTAATAGAGCGCCGCGAAGAAAGCAGTTTCGACAAGGGGATACGCTCCTTCACATGGCTTATGATTCGCCTGATGCTCGTTATGGTGAGCATTGTATTCCTGATCGTTGGAATGACCAAGGGGAAATGGCTCGAAGCGCTACTCTTCGCCTTATCTGTGGCCGTGGGGCTTACTCCTGAGATGCTTCCCATGATCGTTACAGTGAACCTTGCCAAAGGAGCTCTGGCAATGGCGAAGAAGAAGGTCATAGTAAAGAGACTGCCATCTATCCAGAATCTTGGAGCTATCAACATCCTTTGCACCGACAAGACAGGTACTCTGACACAGGATCGCGTAGTACTTGAGCATAATATGGATATCATAGGGAACAAGAGCGATGAAGTCCTCAACTATGCCTACCTAAATAGTTACTTTCAAACAGGTCTCAAGAATCTCCTGGATAGAGCCGTCTTAGAACATGTCGATCTCAATGTCGACCAATGCAGACTTGTGGATGAGCTCCCATTCGATTTCCAGCGCCGCCGGATGTCGGTTGTCGTAGAATACGAAGGAGATAACGTCCTCATATGCAAAGGAGCGGTTGAAGAGATATATAGCTGTTGTTCCTATTACCAGATCGACGAGGAAATATATCCGCTGATAGATATGATCCGTGCAGACCTCTTCGAAGATGTAGAGAAACTCAATACTGAGGGATTCAGGGTTCTAGGCATAGCTTACCGTGAGTTTCCGCGCCAAAAGACTACATTTACTGTTGAGGATGAAAGCCAACTTATTCTGCTGGGTTATATTGCGTTCATCGATCCTCCCAAGGAGTCGGCTACCAAGGCCATCGAACTACTTTCTAAGACTGGCGTAGAAGTGAAGGTTCTAACGGGCGACAACGGCCTCGTGACTAAAAAAGTATGCAGGGATGTTGGAATTCCCTTTACTGCATCCATCACTGGACCTGAGCTTGCTGCGCTCGAAAAAGATGAATTCTCTGATATAGTAAGGAAATGTGAGGTTTTTGTTAAGCTCACTCCAAATCAAAAAGAAGAAATAGTGAGGGAATTGCGACAACAGGGAAATGTGGTCGGATATTTGGGAGACGGAATAAACGATGCAACTGCCCTTAAAGCAGCTGATGTGGGAATATCGGTGGACTCGGCGGTAGATGTTGCCAAGGAAGCAGCAGATATCGTATTACTTGAAAAGAGCCTTCTGGTGCTGGAAGAAGGTATCATGGAAGGCCGACGTATCTTCTCCAACATAATCAAGTACATCAGGATGGGAGCAAGCTCAAATTTTGGCAACATGTTTAGCATGCTGGGGGCAAGCTTTCTTCTGCCCTTCCTCCCCATGAAGCCTCTTCAAATACTCGCCAATAATCTGCTCTATGACATATCGCAGACAGGCATCCCTATGGATAATGTGGATCCGGAATTGGTGGCAAAACCAGTGAGATGGGATATCGACAATATAAAGCGATTTATGATGTGTATTGGACCAATTAGCTCAATTTTCGATTATGCTACTTTCGCACTTATGTGGTTTTTCTTCAATGCAAAAGATTACCTTAACCCTGCCCTTTCTTTAGCACAACGGGATGCTGCAGCCAGTCTTTTTCAGACCGGTTGGTTTGTCGAGTCACTACTAACCCAGACTCTCATCGTTCACATAATTCGCACTAAACGTATTCCTTTCCTTCAGAGCAGGGCATCGGCTCCAATGATTCTTGCATCATTGCTTGTCATGGGAATCGGAATCTGGCTACCCTACTCTCCCATAGCAGGTATTCTTGGCCTTGTGCCTCTTCCTTATATCTATTGGCTTTGGATAGCGGCATTTCTTTTGACCTATTCTATTATCACGCACAAAGTAAAATGCTGGTTTTTAAAACATTATGAAGGAGCATAACCATGGACTCGATACTAGATGCCCTCCAGGAAGGCAGACTTTTTGAGCTTCCTGAAAATGATAAGGATCATGCTCTCCAGTTTCTAGCGCATATAATCGAAGCCTTCCCTCAAATTCCCACCGGAACAGATATTGTGGGTAATGTTATGGCAAGAGAAAAATCTATGAATACGGCTCTTGGCAGAAGGTGGGCTTGTCCTCATGCGCGCGTGGAATTCGAAGAAGATTTGATGTGCGTAGTGGGATGGAGTCCGACAGGTATCGATTATGGAGCTCCGGATGGTAGACCTGTCTCGATAATAGTCATGTATCTGGTTCCTTCTAATCAGCGAAACCACTATCTTCGAGAGATATCAACTTTGGCCAAGGTGCTCAAGTCTTCGCCGGAAATAGACAAATTATCAACAATAAGAGAATTGAATGATGTTCGCAATTATTTGCTGGATCTAATATCAGTGAGCAAGGATACGGTTGGACCAGATGCAAGAGCGCGCATGATTCGTCTACAAGCAAAGGCAGCCATGGCAACTCAACCTGTAGCAGAGCTGTCCAATCTGATAATCGAACCTGTCTCGATAATTGCAGGTATGGGCTTAAAGCCACTTGCTCTAACACAAAACCTCGAACTAATGAATTTCATAGAGACAACCGCTGGCTTGACCGAAAGGATTGAAACTGAGGGCAAATATCAGAATGGGCTTTGGAGAATTATCAGGCGAAGTGCTACTGCTTATCAGGGAGGACGGACTGTATTCGACTGCATTGCGCTCATGCCTGCAAGCACCGGACAAAGATGAATCCCAACTATATTTGTCAGACTGCTGTTGACACCGACGCCTTTTGAATTATAATAGCTCGTCTTCCTTAAATTATGAGAGGAAATTCTAAACCATCCCACCCTGTGAGGAGTCATTATGTCCTATACCACGGAACAGATTCGTAATATTGCTATCATTGGACATGGTAGCACGGGAAAAACGACTCTGCTTGAGCACATTCTCTTTCAGGGCGGAATGATATCTAGACCTGAAACGGTAGATTCGGGCAAAACCGTCAGCGATTATAGCGAAGACGAGATTGCACGCAAGATATCAGTTCGCTCCAGCCTTACGCATGTTAACACCGATGGATACAAGATCAACTTCATAGATGCACCAGGCTCCGGTGATTTTGTTGGAGAAGCAATTCTAGCTATTCGTTCGACCGAGGCTGCTCTGCTCGTTATCGATGGCAAATCCGGTGTACAAATTGAGACGGTAAAACTCTGGAGAATTCTGGAGCGCCACAAGAGACCAAGAATGATGTTTATCACACGGCTAGATGAAGATAGAGCCGACTTCTCGAATGCTCTTGCTGACATCAAAGAAAAATTCCGAGTCACTCCTGTTCCGGTGACAATTCCTATGGGAGAAGGATTCTCTTTCAAGGGAATAATCGATGTACTCAATAACAAGGCATATATGCGACCTGTCTCTCATGATCAAAAGGAAGTACCCAGTGAAGTTCCGCCTGAGTATTCCGAAGCTGTGGAATCCGCCCGCGCACTTCTCTCTGAGGCAGCTGCCGAAGGAAACGATGATCTTATGGAAAAATACCTTCTAGAAGGCGAGCTTACTCAAGAAGAGACTCTGCTTGGTCTTAAGGAAGCTCTTGCCGAAGGCAAGATTATTCCAGCCTTTGCCGGAGCAGGGTTTGTAAATAGCGGGACCGCCGCGCTTATGGATTTTATTTTTCAGAGTGCTCCTTCCCCATTTGCTCGTGCTCCGGAAAAGGCTAAGGATCAAGATGGCAATGATGTGGAAATATCTATCGATCCTTTGAAGCCTGCATCGGCCTACGTATTCAAAACTCAAATCGATCAATTCTCTGGTCGACTTTCTTATATTAAAGCTATAACTGGAACCATCCTTTCCGATATAGAAATGGTAGTCAGCCGTGATTTACACAGAGAGCGCATAGGAAAACTCTATACTATGCAAGGAAAAAAGCTCGAAGAAATACCTTCTTTACCAGCAGGAGATATCGGAGTCCTTGCTAAGATTTCCTCACTCAAGACAAATGATACAATCAGCCAATTCGATAAGCCAATCTCCTATGAACCGCTGCAGTTGCCCTCTCCTGTCCATATGTTGGCAATTTCCGCAGTGAATAAAAAGGAAGAAGATAAACTCAACGAATTGCTAAATAGAGCCGCAGAAGAGGACCTCACTTTTAGAGTGAGCTATAATCCGGAGACAAGAGAAACAGTAATCGCAGGGATGGGCGAACAGCAGATCAACATGATACTGGACAAGATCAAATCTCAATCAAAGATAGCGGCAGAAACCAGGATTCCTCGCGTGGCTTATAGAGAGACCATAACCAAGAAGGCAACTGCGGAATATACTCACAAGAAACAGACAGGAGGGCATGGCCAATATGCCCGAGTTGTATTCGAAATCGAACCACTGGAACGCGGAAAAGACTATGAATTCGAGAATAGAATTTTTGGTGGCGCGGTATCTAAAGGTTTCATGCCGGGCATAGAAAAGGGCATTCATCAAGCAATGGAAGCCGGCGTGTTGGCTGGCTATCCTGTAGTCGATACTAAAACAGCGATCATCGATGGAAAAGAGCACACAGTCGATTCATCTGAAATGGCATTCAAACTAGCCGCTAGAGGAGCCTTTCGTGAAGCCATGAAGCTAGCAAGCCCGGTCTTACTTGAGCCAATCATGAATCTCTCTGTCTTTGTAGAGGATAAATACCTTGGCGATGTCATGTCCGATCTTTCGGGGCGCCGCGGGAAAATATCCGGCCAGAACCCCATAGGCGGTGGCATTGTTCAGATAGATGCACAAGTTCCACAGGCAGAGCTTTTGCGCTATGCAATCGATCTGCGTTCCATGACCTCCGGTACTGGTTCCTTCGAAGTAGAATTCTCACATTATGCGCCTATCTCTGGAAAGATTGCAGAAGATGTCATAAAGGCAGCGCAAGCCTTCAAGATTCAGGAAGCTGAAGAAGAGTGATAACTAGCAATAATACGATCTCCGTTAGCCGGTCTGCCCGTTTTCCAGGCGTTCGATCTCGCGAATGAATTCATCGAGGGTGTCATATTTTCTATACACCGAGGCAAAACGGATATAGGCAACTTTGTCCAGGGAGTATAGCTTTTGCAAAACCATCCGACCCAATTCTTCGCTCGATATTTCATTAGAAGCTTTTGCATGTTCGGCAGCATTGTCTTCTATTTCATTGACGAGATTCTCTATGGACATCTGTGAGATAGGCCTTTTTTCCAGGGCACGGACAAGACCTCGTTCGATCTTCTGTCTTTCGAAGGGCTCACGCCTGCCATCTCTTTTAATAACAAGGAGAGGCTTTTCTTCTATGCGTTCATAACTGGTAAAACGAAGCCCACAGGAAATGCATTCTCTGCGCCTCCTTATGGCTTCTCCGTTAGCCAGTGTTCTAGAGTCGATCACCTTGTCTTCGGGGCTTCCGCAATATGGGCACTTCATTCTGAACTCTTTTCGGCGACCTTGGAGATAACATTCAATAGATCCATGGGCAGAGGAAATACTATAGTTGAGTTTTTTTCAACCGCAATTTCCGATAGAGTCTGAAGGTATCGCAGCTGCAAGCTTGCCGGAGATTTCGCTAACACATCGGCAGCTTGGGCGAGCTTTTCGGAAGCCTGAAGCTCTCCTTCTGCCGCGATGATCTTTGCTCTTCTCTCTCGCTCTGCTTCCGCTTGCCTAGCCATGGCTCGTTTCATAGTCTCTGCAAGCTCGATCGCTTTTATCTCGACTGCCGAGACTCTAATACCCCAAGGATTAGTAGCATCATCCAAGAGTCCTTGAAGAACTTGTCCCAGTTGAGCTCTCTGAGTGAGCATTTCATCGAGCTCATGCTGACCAAGAACCGATCGGAGAATCGTCTGGGCAAGGAGACTGGTGCCCTTGGTATAATCTGCTATTTTTACAACGGCAAGCATGGAATCGAACACATTGAAATACACAACAGCATCCACAATGACAGGCACATTGTCTCGGGTTATAACTTCCTGCTTTGGAACGTCTATGGTGAACGTGCGCATATCAACCTTGCGAAGTGAATCGATACCAAATGGTAGAATGAGGTTGAAGCCTGGTTCCATCACTTTTTGTAAGCGACCAAATCGAAATAAAACCCCTCGCTGGTATTCCTGAACGACGCGCATCATCTGAATCAGAATTAAGAAAGGCACAATGAACAAAATAGCCGCTATCGGAGGAGAACTCATCATCAATATAATCTCCGAAATCCCCCATACCAAAAATAGGATTAGAAGAAATAGAAAGACAGGTTTTTGTTTTCGAATTGCAGCGATTATAATAAAAACTACCCACCATGCGGAAAGGACCGCAAAAATCGTATAAATCCACAACACCTCATATACCCCCTATTTCAATTAAGTATAGTGTATTTAGCCCTATTCCGCAAAAGCTGAACAATTCTCTGGCCAAATGAATCTACTGCGCTATCGACATGCCCAGTTCTTTTCTGTTCGTACGTTCCATTATATTGCTAATTTTTTTCTCTGGGATTATTGTATCGATGATGAATTGCCTATCATACTGTAAAAAAGGAGGTCAAAATGGACTTTTCCGAAAAGCTAAGAAAATTCATGGAAAACAGCGCCGAAGCATCTAGAGAATTCTTGGAAAAAGCCGCGGATCAAGCCCAAGTCTGGGGAGAGATGGGTAGGCTGAAAATCGAAATTATACAGTTAAGGACAAAGGCACAATCCCTCACCGCGAAGCTCGGCACAGAAGTCTATAACCTTCTGGTAGAGAAAAATGAACCCATGATAGGCTCTTCGACGCCCGAAATTGAGCCTATAATAAGAGAGCTCCAGAACTTAGATCGGCTCATCGATGAGAAGGAAAATCTATATAGATCCAAAGGCGGTAAAGATAGCGACCTCAATATAAAATCAAAAGAATAAGCGAAAAACCATAATCTATAGAACTTGGAGTCCTCATAGTGCAAAAATTGCAGCCTGAACTTATAATATTCGATCTCGATGGGACACTTGTCGATACCATTGTCGATATTGCCTCATCCGTAAATTATGTGTTATCTCAGTTTGGCCTTCCTAATCACGAGATTTCAGATTACAAACAAATGGTAGGCAATGGCTTTCGTGTTCTTGTTCAAAGAGTCCTTTCGCCAGAAAAATCCAATGATGATATATTCTTCGACAAGATACTGAGACTTTCTATGCAGAGATATGAAGAACATGCGCTTGATAGGACAAGGCCTTTCCCTGGGACGGTAGAGACTCTTGAAGCCCTCTACAGGAATGAGATAAAACTCGCTGTACTCTCGAACAAGCCAGACCATCTCTCAAAAAAGATCATCGAATCTCTTTTTGCCTCTGTCAAATTTGTCGCTGTCTGGGGAGACAATAAAGACCGAGCTCGTAAACCAGATCCAAGCGCTACACTTGAACTCTGTCGCAATGCAAGGGTTGACCCTCAGAAAAGCCTGTTTGTAGGCGACTCGGCTGTCGATATACAGACAGCAAAAGCAGCACGAATAGCAGCTGTGGGTGCCGTATATGGTTATCGAAGCAGAGAAGAACTCGAGCTTGCCGGAGCAGACTATCTTATAACCTCGCCACCAGAACTACTCTCCATTGTCGAGTTCAAATAACTGAGAGCCCAAAGATCGATCTCTCTTTTGGGAGGCTGACTTTTCTTATTAGAGCACAATAGCTATAATTAGAAATAAAATAAGAAGGCTTGGAATTGCTCTTTATGCATTGCAGGATTTGGTCTTATCGAGGAGCCATTATGAATCATGAGGAAATAATACTGAGAGCGCAGGAATACATTGCTAATGAAACCGATCCGTCTTTTTCTGAGGAGATAAAAGAGCTCCTTCAGAAAGGCGATTGGAAGGAACTTGAAGACCGCTTCTATAGAGATTTGGAATTTGGTACAGGAGGGCTTCGCGGCATTATTGGCGGTGGCTTCAATAGAATGAATACACTAGTGGTAACACGAGCAACGCAGGGACTATGCGACTATATTAAGGAACAATTCCCTCAGAAGCAGCTTTCTGCTTGCATTGCCTATGATTCTCGTAGAAAATCCAAAGAGTTTTCGTTGGCAACGGCCTTGGTTTTCGCAGCCAATGATATCAAGGCATATATATTCCCGGAGCTCAAGCCTACTCCCGTTCTATCTTATGCTATACGAAAGCTTGGGGCAGACACAGGTGTAGTAATAACAGCCAGCCATAATCCTCCCAATTATAACGGCTATAAAGCCTATTGGAATGATGGTTCTCAGGTCGTGCCTCCCCATGATAGTGGTATTATCGAAAAGGTATTAAAAGCAAAGTCTGCAAAGCAGATGTCTAAAACAGAGGCTCGCTCAAAAGGGCTCTTGGTAGAGATTAGCCAAGAGATAGACGATGATTATGTTGCCATGGTGAAATCGCATCTTTTGCGTTCATATCTTTTCTCCGAAATGGGTAAATCGGTCAATATCGTTTACTCTCCTCTTCACGGCACTGGGGCAAGACTATTAGAGCGTATAATGAAAGAGCTGGGTTTGAATGTCCTTACCGTGCCAGAGCAACGCGAACCGGATGGCGAATTCCCAACCGTGTCTTACCCAAATCCTGAAGAATCAGCAGCGCTTGCTATGGCAATTGAGTTAGGCAAGAAAACTCATGCCGATGTGGTAATGGCTACCGACCCAGATGCAGATAGGCTTGGCATCGCCGTTCCGGACAAAGCAGGAGAATTCGTATTGGTAACAGGAAATCAGCTCGGGTCACTGCATCTCGATTACATTGCGCTTACTCTTAAGGAAATCAATAGCATGCCACCTAGACCGGCGGCTATCCGCACCATCGTTACCACCGAATTACAAAAGGCTATAGCTGAGAAATATGGCATAGAGAGCTTTGAGTGCCTTACTGGATTCAAATGGATTGCAGATCTAATGCGACGCTTCGAGACCGAGAATATCGATTTCATCTATGCAACGGAAGAATCCTATGGTCATCTCATCGAAAAGGAAGTGCGAGACAAGGATGGTATTTCCGCAGCGGCCCTTACTGCTGAAATGACCCTCTATTGGAGATCACAGGGCAAAAGCCTCCTGGACCGCCTTGAGGATCTATACAAGGAACACGGTTATTACGAGGAAAAAGGACTAAGCTTCTATTTTGAAGGTGAACAAGGCATGAGGATAATGAATAGCATCATGGAAGACTATAGAAAGCAACAGCCAGATCAATTTGGAGAGCTTGCAGTAATCTGCACTCGAGATGTCAAAGCCGGTACCGAGTGGGATAGAGATGGCAGAATTCGCAAAATCGATCTGCCTCAAAGCGATGTGATCCAATGGCGCCTAGAAGACGGCACGCTACTCACTGTAAGGCCATCTGGAACTGAACCCAAGATAAAGTACTACATTCTCTGCCACGATCAGAGCAGCGAACTTAGCTTAAGCAAAGAAATCACACAAAAGAAAATAGCTCTTATAGCAGAAGCAATTACTGCAATGGTCGATTCGCACCGCAAATGATCAATAATTCGACGACCCTCTAAAAGCAATGATGATCTTGAGAGATTGACCTTAAAGGCAAGCCCGTGGATTTTCGAATAATCAAACATGTAACGATTTCGGTTATATCAATTGTTTGCTTATTGGTCTTTCGTTGCGCGATGCTTTCGCTTAATCCTTATTCTGACACGAGGCCTATATCGCTTGCAGAAATTGCTGCTTATCCCAATAATAATGAGCGATCTTTTATGGAGAACGATTTCTATCATAACCTCTCTATGTTGAATAGCAGTAATTTCTCATTGCTTTCGATGAAACAAATTGAACAACTAGCGTCTAGTCTTTGCATTCAAGGCATGACTATGGATTTAGACAATAGGGCAATGGCTTCTTTGTTCCTTCCATCTTCTGGTCATGTTCTTGCCATGCTCATCGACGATCAAGACTCCGAAGAATATCAAAATCTAGATGGAATATCCTTGCCTGCAAGACTCTCATATAATCGCATTGCAGCATTGCATCCAGAGATGAATGCCCTTCGATCTCGATATGAAGCATTTATCGATGTTTTTTATCGAAGATTATTAGAAAGCGGTATATCTGACTTCCCTGCAAAATGGTTCGAGCAAAATGCACAAACATGGAATGGCAATGTGACCCTTCCTGGCCTTTCCTCACTGCCTCGGCTTGATGAGCTCGACTATTCGCATACATTCGCGCTGGATATTTTCCTGCAAGATGTGGAGTATCTCTCCTGGAATATTCAGCGTGGCCCTGTTATCCATTCATTGAGCAATGGTATCGTAGTGGCTGCTGAAAGCGGATGGCTTGGGTTTCCTAGAAAGAGTGCTGCTCTTTCCTATATAAAAGGAGGAATATCTCCAAAATCGGGTAATGGCGTAATAGTATATTCACCTGAAGAACATAGGTATTATTTATATTTCCATCTCTATGATCTCTTTGTAAAAAAAGGGGATATTCTCTTGAAAGGCCAAGCCATCGGTCATGGGGGAAATTCGGGCATCAATGCACGCAAAAAAGGAGGGGGAGATCATCTTCATCTCGAAATCTTCGATTCAAAGAGCGGACGTTTTCTAAGAAATACACAAATTATCGCGCTTTTGAAAGACTCTTCAAAGAACAAGACGGCTGTTTCACCAAAATAATTTCTTCGCTATAGTATAGCAATGAACAAATTATTCCTCGTTGGCGATGTTGGAGGGACAAACACTAATCTAGCCTTAGCCAGACATGATGAGTCGGGCATCGAATTGATCGAAAAGGCGCAGTTTTCAACTCAGAATGAAAAGTCCCTCTTGGATCCGATCAAGCGTTTTCTTGAATCAAGGTGCGGAGACGGAGCTAACCATAAGATCGACTTTTGCTGTATTTCTGGGGCCGGTCCTGTTCAGGCCAATAATAGCATTCAACTCACCAATGCACCTTGGGGTATCAAAGCCTCGGAGCTTTATGAATTCCTTAGAGTGCCAGTCAAATTGATAAATGATTTCACGGCCTTATCATATGCCGTGACTATTCTTGATCATAAAGATAAGGATAAGGTTACACAGCTTCCACATCCGGATGGATCTATCTATGAGCCCCAAGACGGTATTATGCTTATCATTGGGGCTGGAACAGGTCTTGGTGTCGGCTTTGTGGATAGGAGAGGCGACAGTGTGATGGTTTTCCCTTCCGAAGGTGGACATTCCGAATTGTCCTGTTTCGATAGGCTGAGCGATTCCTTTTACGCGTGGCTTCGCAAGAAATATGATTATGTTCCAGGTGCTGAACTAGCTATCTCAGGCCAGGGCATTGCAAATATATTTGAATTTATATGCACAGAAGATCTAGCAATGAGTATCGTGGAAGGCGACTATGAGATTTCGCAAAAAGCGCTGGAAAAGGGCCTCTCCGATACTGCTCGAAATATCCTTGATTTACCACGATTTGAGTGGCCGGCTCTTATTTCACAAAATGCCAGGTCTGATGCATTTTGCAACTTGACAATGGAACTGTTCGTTCGGCTATATGCGCTCAAGGCTGCCAACCTCGTGTCCATCTTTTTGCCTGCTGGAGGAGTCTGGCTTGCAGGCGGTATATCATCCAAAAATGAGGATTGGCTCATCGAAAAGTCAAGATTCATGCGATGGTTCGAGAGGAATTATGCCACCCATATTCGCGATATACTCTGTAGAACTCCGGTTTTGATCGTGAAGAATTATGACATCTCTCTGATGGGTGCTGCCATAGCAGCGCTTCAATTCTCCACACATCACTAAGGAAACTCTAGATGAAAGAACAGGATTTGCACATCGAGCTACTCGCTGACATGAAGAAAAAGAACATCGACATTGCCCTCACGCTGGATATTCTCAATCGCTATAATGCTGGCCAATTCGATCACTATGAAAAGGTTATACCTTCGGGAGTGCCGCCTCTGGATGGTATCCATGTCATAGATATAAGGAACAGAAGCCCTAACAATATTCTTTTCAAATATCCCAAGCAAGAATCCATTTTGAATCTAGAGCATAATGACATATTCCTCCATTCCGCATTTCCTGCTGGTAATAAAAATATCTTCGAAATAAGGGAAATGGGAAGGGAAATGCTTTGCTTTACCGAGAATGCCCTCGAAGAGATAGGCAAACATCTTTTGCCAAAAACCGCCTATGGTGTTTTGAATGGTGGTTCTGCTACAAGTTATATCGACATCAAAAAGAATGGCTCTATAGATGAGTCTCTATTCGAAGCAGTAAGGCTGACTTTTGAAGATCTGGCAAAAGATATAGAAAACAAACCAAAAGGATTGACTCCTGCTTATATCAACCCTGATGGCAGTGCCGGAGCAAGTTTTCTAGAGCTAAAGATGCGCTCTCGTCTTCTTATTGCAAAAGAACTTGGTCATGGTAGATTGTCAAGAAAACCTGGAGCGCTTGCATCCTCTGCATATCAAAAACAACCTGATTTCTTGCCTCTTTTTCAGATGACAAGTGTGGGCAACCATGAAGAACTTCTCAGGGCTTATGAAGAAATGCGAGTCTCGCCATATCTAAGCGACCTTGCACACGTAGTTGGTCTAGAGCCCTGTGAATGGGTAAGCGGAATACAACCTCTAATAGCTGCATATACCCATTCGACCGAGGGGCTCCCAAAGCGCGTTTTTGATCGAGCTTATGGAAAGCATAATTCTTCTCTTGCGATTCCAGGTGGTCATGGCCAGAGCTTCATGATACTTGCCGACATATATCGAACTCTTCTAAAGCAAGGAATGCGCTATGCAATGCTCAGCAATGTGGACAATACAGGGGCTTATCTAGATCCAATAGAGCTTGCTATCCTGGCTATCTCAGGAAAACCCGCGGGTTTTGATTTTGCATTCAGAACACCTGTGGATGTTAAGGGCGGTATACTAATCCTTGCCCCCAACGGTTCAAGAAACGTAGTAGATATCGGGCCTGCAATAGGACTTGAGGAAGTAGAATGCCTAGAAAAATCGGGTTCCGCCATCCTTTTCAACTGCGCTACAGGTATTTTTGATCTCGAATGGCTAGTCCCACATATAGAAGAGATCTCCAGAGCCCTCCCTATTCGCTTTTCTGACCAGAGCAAAGACGCAGGAAACTATTCACAAGCAGAACAGGTTACCTGGGAAGTAGTATCCCTTTTGCCAGATTTTATCGCTTTTGCAGTTCAAAAAGATAGGCGCTTTCTTGCCGCAAAGATGCTTATAGAGATGCTTCTCGCAAGTGGCTTTGGTATAGACAAACCTTCTATCGACCCAAGCCTAAAACAGCTAGGAATGACTATGCATAATGGACAATCCTGGCTATTAGAAAATGTATATGGACTAACAAAAGTCAATGGCCGATGGTTGCCTCAGGAATCCGCCCTATGCATATAGGTATCCCATGCATGATATTCGATATGCTCTCAAGTGTTCCTTCATCCGAGGTGAGCATATTGGGGTTTCCGCAAAGATCAACTTCATCGATAGGCATTGTCCAGATGCCTTCTTCGATCCATACAGTACCGGGCTGGACCCAGTCATCGGCTAGTGCTGAAGCCATAAGCGTCCCGTTTTTATTCCAAACCTTGAGGATTTCGCCATCTTGAGCACCAATATAGGACATATCCTTGGGGTTGATATGAATTTGAGCGCATTCGGATCGGTCTTCTTGGCCAATGCGCTGAGAATGGATGAAGTTCGATACTTTTGGCGTCAACAGCCGGAATTCTCTGAAAGATTCTTCTGTCGAGCCTTTCTTCATTAGACCTTGCCAATGCAAGGTCATATTCTGGTTCCATAAAGGACTTGCAAATTCTATTTTGCCACTGTTCGTTCCGATCGGACAATGCACAGGATCGGCAATAAAATCGTCCAGCCCACCTCGCAATAGGCCCTTCTTAAGAAAGATCCCCTCGATCCTAAAGGCTTCTATATCTGCAATTTCCGATTCAGCAAGAAATTGTTCTATCCATTGGGATTCAGTTCTCCCTTCTGTAAAGACAGATCCCAGACCAAAACGCTCAGATAACTGTGAAAAGATCCAATAATCCGAATGCGTGCCTGGAAATGCCCTACATATTTCCGGCTTATAGAGCACATAATTGCCTGCCCAAGGAATGCCAATATCTTCCTTTTCGAATCCATCCGAAACAGGCAGAACAATATCGCAATACCGAGCTGAAGGGGTAAGAAATAGTTCATGACACACGGCAAATTCTACACTTTCAAAGGCCTTGATATTCTTTGTTACATTTGCGCCTTGATTAAGGAAGTTCCCCCCAGCAGAATATAAAGCCTTAATAGAGCCAAGCCCATAAGAAGATGGACTTAGCACAGCATCGGCCCATCGAAGTATAGGCACTGTCTTTGTGAACAACTCCGCTTCTATCCCTTGAGATTTATGGTTGTCCTCCCATAGGTGGGCCTCCTTAGTAAAGCCCTCTTTGATAAAAGCTCCCTTAGTCAAAGAGGAAGGCAATTCCTTTAGAGTCCCAACTTTGATTCCTGGAAGGCAGTTGTTTATCGATCCTGTCGATGCACCAAGCAGGCCACTATTGCGAGTAGCAAGCTGTATAGCCATAGTCAGCCGAAAAGCTTCTTCGCCATATGCTACCCTTTGAATGGAATAACCCGGAATAATCATGGCTGGCTTCTCATCCCAGAAGAAGGAGGCTAGTCTAATGATCACGTTAGCATCGACACCACAGATAGAGCTTGCCCATAGAGGAGTCTTTGGGATTCCATCGATCTTCCCAAGCACATAATCTGTTAACGATTCGAAACCAATCGAATATTTAGAGATAAATTCTGCATCGAATCGCGCATCTTGGAGCATTTCGAATAGCAGAGCATAGCCCAGGACGGCATCTGTACCCGGAATTATGCCAATCCATTCGGCGTTTAGAATTCTTGCCGAAATACTCCGCCGCGGATCGATAGCGATGATGCGCGCTCCTCTCTTTTTTGCTTCAATCAAATAAGCAGGAAGTTCGGCGCCAAGTCTTGCCTCGAATGGATTTGAGCCCCACAGAACTATAAGATTGGAATATCTAATTGTCTCTGCATCAAATCCGCTATTCATCCTTGATGCGCCCAAAAGCCTCGAAAGCGCATATGTTGCCGCATTACATGAATAATTTCCTTTAACATTTACGCATCCGCCAATGGAGTTGAAAAATCGACGAGCCAAAGTCTCGCTATTGTGCAGGGCTCCAGTCGAACCACTGCTGGCTATGCAGAGTACAGAACCAGGCCCGTCTTTGGCTCTGATATCAATAAGTCTTTGCACAATATACGATAAAGCTTCATCCCAGCCAATTTCTCTAAATTGGCCTGAGCCTCTTCGCCCTGTTCGCAGAAGAGGAGTCTTCAATCTTCTTGGCGACGCATGGTTTTTGTGAGCGCGAAAGCCCTTGCCGCAGGGCTTAATATATCGACCCGCAAGCGGATTGAGATGCATACCCCTTATATGGCCATCTTCAACTTCGGCCAAAAGGGGACATGCATCTCCTCCACAGTCTTTTCCACAGAAAAAAGGCAAGAGTGCCATGTTTTGTTATTCTATCATGAGCCAAACACTATTTCGATCACTTCTTCCATTCGAGATACCGGATGAAATACAAGTCCTTTCTTGACATGTTCAGGGATTTCATCTAGGTCCTTCTCGTTTGCAGCCGGTATTATTATTTCCCTTATTTTGTTGCGCTTTGCCGCAACTGTCTTTTCCCGCAATCCTCCAACAGGTAGAACTTGCCCGGTGAGGCTCAGCTCCCCAGTCATAGCTAATCTATCTCTTATTCGCTTGTTGATCACAAGCGAAAGAAGAGCTGTGGCCATGGTAATTCCCGCAGAAGGTCCATCCTTTGGAGTGGCTCCTTCTGGGATATGGAGGTGTATCTGCCTTGATTCGAAGAATTCAGCCTGGATTCCATACTTCTGAGCGGCAATATTCCTTACATAAGTATAGGCTATTCCCGCCGATTCCTGCATAACAGGCCCCATCTGACCGGTCAGTTTGAATCCTTCCTTACCAGGGTTAGCTACGGCTTCAATGAGCAAAGTATCCCCTCCCAGGCTGGTCCAGGCCAATCCAATAGCCATGCCCGGCTTGCTGGCGCGCTTTAGCTCTTCGTCACGGAATATAGGTTTGCCCAGGTATTTTTCTACCGCATGCTTATCTATTTTAAATTCTTCTTCTTGTCTGTTCTCGATGACTATGCTCTTTGCGATTTTTCTATGTATTTTGTCGAGAGACTTTTCAAGATTCCGGACACCAGCCTCGCGAGCATAGCCATCTATGATTGCGAGCAGAGCACCTCTTGTGTACTTCACTTGATTCTTTCCTAGTCCATTTCTTTCAAGACTCCTAGGGATGAGAAAGTGCCGTGCAATCTCTATCTTCTCAACGTCTACATAGCCGGGAAGCTGAATCACTTCCATTCTATCGAGCAGGGGCCTGGGAATAGTGTCCAGAGTATTTGCTGTAACAATAAAGAAAATGTTCGAAATATCGAACGGCAGATCGAGATAATGATCCCTGAAACTAAAATTTTGCTCCGGATCGAGGACTTCTAGCAGGGCGCTGGATGGATCTCCTTGGTAGGAGATGCCCATTTTGTCTATCTCATCTATCATAAATACGGGATCTCGGCTTTTAGCGATCTTGAGACCTTGGATGATCTTACCCGGCAAAGCCCCAACATAGGTTCTGCGGTGTCCTTTGATCTCAGCTTCGTCGCGCATTCCTCCCACAGAGAATCTAAAGAATTGCTTGCCTAGAGCACGTGCTACAGACCTACCAATGCTTGTCTTACCAACACCTGGCGGCCCAACAAGACATAGAATAGTCCCACGCGTATCTTTTTTGAGCTTGCGCACGGCTAGATATTCTATTATCCGATCCTTGACATCCTGTAGACCATAGTGGTCCTCTTCGAGTACTTTCTTTGCATGCTTGATATCGAAATCAGCAGTTATTGATGTATTCCAGGGCAATGAACAGACAAGATCTAGCCAATTCCGAGTCACCATGTATTCACTGGAAGAAGGCTCCATGAGGTTGAATTTTTCCAGTTCCTGCTCGACTATTTCCTTGATCTCGCCTTCAAACTGAAATGAATCGATCTTTTCTCTGAAGCGCTGATAGTCAGAACTTCTCGCATCCGGGGCCATTCCAAGTTCTTGTTTGATAGCCTTGAGCTCTTCCCGAAGAAAGTATTCTCGCTGGCTTTTTTCGATTTTTTCATTGATCTCAGCCTGGACTTTTTTTTGAATCCTAAATAGCTCTTTCTCTCTGTTGATATGAATAAGAACTTTTTCCATGCGCTCGCGGACATCTAGAGTTTCGAGGATGTCTTGCTGGTCTTTTTTCTCGATATTGAGTATGCTGGTGATAAAATCGGCAATCTTACCTGGATTGTCGATATTGATCATGTTGAGGCGCATCTCTTCAGAGAAGAGAGGGTTATTTTCGCTAAGCTGCTTCATCTCACTTATGAGTGCTCGAGTTAAAGCCTTTACTTCATCGTTGTCATAATTCTCGTCGTCCAAATAACTGACTGCCGTAATTATCGGCGGCTCCTTAGAGATGAATTTCTTAATCTTGAAACGCTTGAAAGTCGATATGAAGATATTGATGCCACCGTCTGGAAGATTGATTTTTTTTATGATCTTTGCAGCAGTACCAACATGAAATAAATTATCCGAGGACGGCTCGTCAGAATCGTCTTTTTGAAGCACAAGACCAATCATCCCATCAGCCGATATGGCTTGTTCCACAAGCTGAATGTCCGGCTCCTTGCCAACCATTATTGGCGTAAAGATGCCCGGGAATATTGGTTTTCCTATGAGCGTTATTACGGGCAGCTTACCAGGCAGAATTTGATCTATTGGTATAAGCTCGCTTGCCGACATATTGTACCACCTAATAGAATTATAATGAAAATATATTAATGTTTGCATTGCGGAATAAGAAACCGCATTACAAATGTACGGAAAAATAAGGCTATTCGGCAAGGATTCTGTGAATCCATTGCCTTTAAGGTCATTTTGCTTGACTCATCTGGCTGGCTCATGCTAGTGTTCAGCCGCTATATGAATGGATTTTAGGGCGCTTGGCTCAGTTGGTCAGAGCGGCTGGTTTACACCCAGTAGGTCGGCGGTTCAAATCCGTCAGCGCCCATAATGAGTTACAGCATATTGCATCCTTAAAAATACCGTGGTACCAAGCAAAGTGGTACCAAAAATGAGGAGGCGATAGCATGGCAAGGCCGAGAAAAAATGAAGGCATTCGGTACCTCGCGTTCTTAAAAACTTTACCGAGCGGTTCCAAAATATACTATATAAAGTTTTTTGATGATACAGGAGCCGTGTTTTCTATCCGTTCCTCTGGCACCAACAATCGGGACAAGGCGCATGCATTCGCGGGTAAATTGCTCGCGACGGAAAACTTTCGCGCGCTAGCGTTGAAGAAACGCCTTGCAAAAGCAAAACAAGAACGTGAGCGTATAATCCTTGAAAATGAGCTCAAACAGGCCCAAGGCACCGAGGCCGAACGTATTTCGCGGATGCCTGTTGTAGATGCGCTTGCTTTATTCTGGAATAGCGCTGAATCGCCATACCTGCAAGATCTCGCCGATGCGGGCCGCCCGCTATCAGGGCACTATATTGCCGAGAACCAAAAGAACGTTAACCGATACTTTATTCACTTCTCGCCATTCAAAACCGTATGGATGGCAGATGTTAACTTTATGCTCATTGATGAATTTTGTCGACAGCTAAGAAAAAAAGGCGCCTCGCGATATATTATCAATTCTGCAATCAATACGCTCCGCGCACCGTGTACATGGCTTGCGGCCCGCGGTGTGATGCCTGAAATTTCTTTCAAAGGGATAGCGTTACCTGAAAAGAAACCACAAGAGCGCGGCATACTATCAGCGATAGAGCTTGAGAGGATTGTTAAGCTTGAAACCTTGCCGGTATGGCATACCGAGGCAGGACAGCCGCGCATAGATACCAAGCCTAGGCCTAGATTGCCCGGCAAAAAGCAAAACCATGGGATGCCCGGTGTGGGATTCAGGGAAAAGCTGGCCGTTATTTTGGGGGCGTACACAGGCGCACGGCTCGGCGAGCTTCGGGCGTTGCAATGGCGTAACGTGGACATTCAGCGCGGCATTATTCAAATTCAGCAGAACTACGTCGATGCGGACGGCATGAAAAAACCAAAGGCGCGATCCGCGCGCACGGTTGTAATATCAGCAACGCTCGAACACATGCTCATCGAGGCGCGCAAGATCGCAGCAGAGATCGGCTGCGATGGTCCTGATCATTTTGTTTTAATCAATCCCGCCGATGTATCGAAGCCTATTTCACAAACCACTATCGCCCGCGGATGGGATCGAGTACTTCGCGCAATCGGCATTTCAGCCCAAGAACAGAAGGCGCGGAATTTGGTATTCCACGGGCTTCGCCATCTCTATGCTACACGCCTCATTGATGCAGGGTTAAGCCCCGGAGAGGCCGCCAAGCTCACCGGACACCGCGTACTTGCTACACTTGGCAGATATTCGGATCATGTACAAGACGAAACACTTGCGAAAGCAAGAGAGATCCTTGATAGCGCGCTGTATGGCAAAAAAGTAGCGGATCATGAGCACAATTCCATGCGATCAAAAAGCTGAAAAGTACACTATGTATTGTGGTATCGCAAAAATTCTAAAAATATTATACTTTCTATTGTGATGGCACTTGACACGTTATGCAATATATATTATATTGAGGATAAAGGATAGTAAGCGAATGGCGAGATTGAAACCTTTGATGCCGTTGCCCACATACCTTAAAAAAGTGAGGCGGCTTGCCAACGAGCCCGCAGGCACGATAGTTAAAAGAGCGACGCCCGCTGGCAAGCTAGCGCGGGATCTGTACGCTATGGGCTTGCGCCTCGGCGACGGAATTCCGGCTACAAAAATAAATCCAGATGCCTACAATTATATAAAGCGCAAGGATCTCGTCTTTTTACGTAACACAAATTTCCTTTCGAGGCGAGAACTTGCTGATATCCTCGATATTGACATTGTGAGGATTACTCGATGGCTTAAGCCCGGCAAAAATCTTGATGATTTTTTGCCAATAAAAATAATTGATTTTGATCACAAAGTTAGCGCATGGCGCGCGGTTCATGGCAGAGGCCTCGGACGCAACGCGCTTGAGATCGCTAGAGGGAATTATCGGCCCAAATAGGGCCTTTTTACGGCAACAAACCTGTTGAACTGTCGCCCCCGGGCAGATAGGGATGCAGGAAGCCGGATCATGTGAGTTTGAAAGCACGAGTGAGATCGTATGATCTCGGTTATCGTGCTGGCACACTTTGCTTGATCCGGGGGCATGTCCCTTGCATAATCTTCTCACCTTTGCTCCGTTAGGGCTTGGGTGGGGTATTATGCAGGGGGTTCGCCATGCAAAACCTTTCATCAAAATTGTTTATCTCGCGCCGAGAAGCCGCAAAACAGCTTGGTTTAAGCATCCCAACATTAGAACGCCGCATTGATGACGGCACAATTCCACACATTCGTATTGGCCGCCGTATCCTTATCCCCGCCGACATTCTAAACCGCCTTGCCCAAAAAGCCTACCAAGCAGGGGGCGAAAAATGAGCGCGCATATCCGCCCTGTCGCGCTTAACGTTAACGACGCTGCCAATGCTCTGGGCGTAAGCGCACGCACAGTTTGGAATCTCGTCAGGAATGGCATGCTCCCCTCTCTCCATATTGGCACACGGGTTCTTGTGCCCTATCAAGCAATTGAAGATTTCGTGATGAACCACGCCGATACGAGCGGCACACACACCCGGCCGGATGCGGCCATTCGGATCGCGCAGGGAAACCGTGCCCGTAAAGTGGAGGTTTCGCGATGACCGCGGCGAGTGTAAAAAAACCCGCCGGGCGGGCGGGCAAGGGAAGCGGTAATTGTATATCTAGCAATAATATAACAAATATTGCAAACAATGTCAAGCTCCCTGAATGGATTATTGAAAAGCTCGCCAAAATCGCCGCTAGAACCGATATATGGCAGCTTGAGCAGGAAGAGATCGCGATCCTTGCGGCTGAAATTCGAAACTTTCCCGAATCAGCAAAAATACTCAGCGCAGACTTTCGCCAAAAGGTGCAAGCCGAAAAACCGCGCGAACTGGAGCCTATAGAACGCGCGGCGATTATTATAATTGCGTGGGATTGGCGCGATGTTGCTGATATTTACCGGAACTGCTCTCTTATGGAGAAAGTAACCGCAAGGCTTGACGCGTTAGCGTTCGTTCTCCGCAAGGAGGCCGAAACATGACTACAATATCCGACGATTTTGAAGCGACGATTGATCAGGTTGCGAGGATTGAAGCCGACCGTCAAAAACGGCTAAGTAAAGTAGAGATCATAAGCGGCAAGGCACTCATGCAGAAAAGCTTTCCTGAGCCGCGGTACCTCTGGGACTCAGCTCTTCCTGACTCTGGCCTTGCGGTGATGGCTGCAAGCAAGGCAGCAGGCAAAACCCTGCTACTTTTGCAGCTTGCAGACGCGGTGAGTCGAGGGCGCGAATTCCTGGGCTTACCTACAAGGCTGACAAAAACGCTCTTCATTGAGATGGAGCTATCAGAGCGCCGCATGCAACAAAGACTCTTCAAAATGGGTATTATAGCAAGCGACATGCTACACTTCGCGCACAAATGGACTCAGGGCGACGAGGGCTTGCAGACCATAACAGATGCCGTCAAAGAACATGGGTATGGGCTTGTAATCGTTGACGTCATGCAAATGCTCTGGCCGATGGATGCAGATACAAACAGCTATCAAGACACCTATAGTGTGTTATCGCCTTTACGACAAATTGCAAACGATCTAGGCGTGATGATCCTACTTGTAACGCACCGGCGCAAGATGGAATCAGCCGACTACCTGGACGGTGTAATAGGATCGGTTGGGATCTCAGCAAACGCTGATGTAGTCTTCTCGCTGATCCGAACGCGCGGCGAAAAAGAGGCAGTACTTCATATTGACGGCAACGATATTGAGAGCCGAAAGATTGCGCTATGCTTTAATACTGACCCTCTAGGCTTTAGCCTAAGCGATGCTACACCTGAAGAGATCGGGCTTTCACCTGAACGCCGCGAAATCATGGATGCAATACGAGAGCTGGGCGGTACGGCAAAACCTGGGCAAGTGGCGACGGCATTAGGTAAAGACCGCTCAAATGTCGGACACTTGATGCAGGCGATGGCGGAGCTGGGGATTCTGAAGACCATAGGAACGGGAAAATATACCATAAACAACCGCATTCCCACCGTTCCCACTATTCCCACTTTGAGAGACAAGCCTGTAACTGGGAATGATGGGAATACTGGGAATGACACTTTGGCGGCAAGTGTTCACATTAAGGAAGAGCTTTTTTGATGGTTACGGCGCGGTAGTGGCGGGAATGTAGCTTTTGATAGCAGGCGGCGATAAGCCGCTTGCTTTATTATCTCAAAATGACAATATTACAATATACGTCAAGATGTAAACTTTCGCCAACGCGCGCGAAGGATGAAGTCAAGAGCGCTTTCACTTAAAACTCTTCTTTTATTTAAAGTGTATCCGGTTTATCCGATAGATCGAACCTATAAAACTGTAATAATAAATAAGCTTTTTCTAAAAAGAATATTCTCTTAATTAACTAAACATGAAACATAGATTTTTCACTTGCTTTATTAAAAATATAAGGTATTTTATAAAAAATACACCGCTAAATTATAATAAGGAGGCATGATAAAAAAGTACCCAGGAAGTCGGGGGATAGTATAAACTGTATTCCTAAGCTTCTAAACTTGCATTATAGTAAAGCTTAGGAGGTTAAAAATG
>ERZ795049.337-NODE-337-length-70928-cov-13.958136_pt1 | contig 70928 bp, 61 predicted proteins | sample MGYA00375133_ERZ795049 | MGnify/ENA primary metagenome ERZ795049 (study PRJEB30178, sample SAMN05720147) | activated sludge metagenome | isolation source: anaerobic digester from wastewater treatment plant | place: Japan | collected 2015-04-20 ... | reverse complement strand
ACCGTGTCTCAGTTCCAGTGTGGCTGATCATCCTCTCAGACCAGCTAACCATCGTAGCCTTGGTAGGCCATTACCCCACCAACTAGCTAATGGTACGCGGACTCATCCTTCAGCAAAAGCTTGCAAGCAGAGGCCTTCTTTGATCCCGGTTTCCGGAGAACCCGGGATGTCATCCGGTATTAGTTCACCTTTCGGCAAGTTATTCCGGACTAAAGGGTAGATTATCCACGCGTTACTCACCCGTGCGCCACTTTACTCATCGGCCGAAACCGACTTTCTCGTTCGACTTGCATGTGTTAGGCACGCCGCCAGCGTTTGTTCTGAGCCAGGATCAAACTCTCCAGTTTTAATCCTAGAAGAAAGATTTCTCTTTCTATTTTTCGCGTTACTCAAATAAATTTGTTTGGACCCACAAATTCATTTTCCCACTATTCAATTTCCAAAGAGCCCTATCAAAAAAGAGCCTATGCTTTAAATCTAAGCAGCTAGATTCTTTTGTCAAGCTTTCAAAAAACCTTGTTCAACCAGTTACGATTGGAAGTGTCCGATAACTGCGAATTAAACTATCGGTTAACTCATTGAAGTTTTCAACTTATGTCCAAGCACTTACTCTGATGAACAGAAAAGGCTATTTACTCTCTCTTTGTGGTTGTGTCAAGAAAAAATTTAATTTATTTTCACATTATTGATAGTTTAATTTTTTCTTATTGTTTTCAATCACTTGGCAGACTGTTTTTTATTTCAAAGGGCAATTCTTATAGCGATTCATACGGATTGAATAAATTATTCTTTATTTCAATGTAATATTACTTTAACACATCGCAGTTCATCATTCAACATGAACTTTTTTTATTTGCAAAAACAAAGCATTATGCAATACTGCTTTTACAAATGCAGCCAATTTTATCATCATACCGGGGGCGCAGACATGAAAAAATCCTATATTTTATCCCTTGATCAGGGCACTACCAGTTCAAGAGCCATCCTTTATAACCACAAGGGAAATATTGTCGGAACAGCACAAAAGGAATTTACGCAAATTTATCCCAAAGCCGGATGGGTGGAACATGACCCGATGGAAATATGGGGATCGCAAAGCGGTGTGGTCAGCGAACTTCTTGCCACCACCGCTATTGCCGCGGAAGAAATCGCCGCCATCGGCATAACCAATCAACGAGAGACGACCGTCGTCTGGGAGAAACGAACCGGGAAACCGGTATACAACGCCATCGTCTGGCAGTGCCGCCGCACCGCGGATATCTGCGATGAACTCAAGGCAAGGGGCCTGGAAAAATATATCCGGGAAAATACCGGACTGGTGCTTGACGCTTATTTTTCCGGAACCAAAGTAAAATGGATTCTCGACCATGTGGAAGGCGCCCGACAAAAGGCGCAAGACGGAGAGCTGCTTTTTGGCACCGTCGATACCTGGTTGATCTGGAATTTAACCAGAGGAAAGGTGCATGTGACCGATTACAGCAACGCTTCCCGGACAATGCTTTTCAACATCAAAAAATTGAAATGGGATCAAAAGATATTAAAGGAACTCGATATTCCCGCCTCCATGCTGCCGGACGTCAAACCGTCCAGCATGGTTTACGGTCATACGGATTCCCGTCTCTTCGGCGCGGAAATCGCCATCGCCGGAGACGCGGGCGATCAGCAGGCGGCGCTCTTCGGACAGGCCTGCTACACGCCGGGTATGGTTAAAAATACATACGGCACGGGCTGCTTCATGCTCATGCTGACAGGAGAGAAACTGGTTCATTCACAGCACGGCCTTCTGACAACCATCGCCTGGGGCATCAACAACAAAGTGGAATACGCGCTGGAAGGCAGTATCTTCGTCGCCGGCGCGGCCATCCAGTGGCTGCGCGACGGCATGAAACTTATTTATGACGCCAAAGACAGCGAATATTTTGCTACGAGAGTTGAAGACTCGCTGGGCGTTTATGTCGTTCCGGCCTTTGTCGGATTAGGTGCTCCCTACTGGGACATGTACGCGCGCGGCGCCATTCTCGGACTGACGCGGGGAACAACGAGAAATCATATCATTCGCGCGACGCTGGAATCCATTGCCTATCAAACCAGGGATGTTCTGGAACTGATGCGCAATGAATGCGGGCTGGATCTGTGCGAGCTGCGTGTGGACGGCGGAGCCTGCGCCAATAATTTTTTAATGCAGTTCCAGTCGGATATTCTGGGCGTCCCCGTCGAGCGGCCGGAAATCATCGAAACCACGGCCATGGGGGCTGCTTATCTGGCGGGGCTGGCCACCGGCTTCTGGAAAGATCAGTCCACAATCACCCGGAGACGTAACGTTGATCGTCGTTTTAATCCGGCGATGGACGACGATAAACGCCATACGCTTTATAACAACTGGAAGAAAGCGGTTAAAAGGGCGATGAAATGGGAAGAAGAGGAATAAGAAACGTTCAACGTTTAAAGTTCAATGTTCAACGTTAAGGACAAGAGAAAAATAAATAATAATGATTAAGACGGATGTGATTATCATCGGCGGAGGCGCGACAGGGTGCGGAATTGCGAGAGATCTTGCGTTGCGCGGCATTCCTCACTGCCTCGTTGAAAAAGGCGACTTCGCGGCGGGCGCGACCGGCGCGTGTCACGGTCTTTTGCACAGCGGAGGCAGGTATGCCGTCACCGATCCGGTAGCCGCCCGAGAATGTTACGAAGAAAATCTTATTCTCAGAAGGATCGGCAGAAAGTGCGTTGAACAAACGGGAGGACTGTTTGTGCGCCTTCCAGGAGATTCTAAACGTTTTCGCGAATTATTTCTGCGGGGATGCGAAGACGTCGGAATTCCGGCCGAAGTTATTTCGTCAACACTGGCGATCGATCTCGTTCCAAACCTGAATCCGGACATCGAGGAAGCCATCCGGGTTCCCGATTGTTCCATTGATCCGTTCCGGCTCTGCCTGCTCAATATCCGGACGTCCGAACTGCGCGGCGGCATGATTTTCACACGGCACAAAGTAACGGAAATTATCAAATCCCACGGCCGCTGCACGGGCGTCAAGGCGGTTGATCAGACCACCGGCGAAGAAAAAGAAATTCACGCCAAAATCATCGTCAACGCCACCGGCGCCTGGGCAGACATCGTTGCAACGCTGGCCGGATCCGAAGTGCCTTTGACGCTGGTGAAGGGATCCCTCGTCATCACGAATCACCGCCTGACCAACATGGTCATCAACCGGCTAAGACAACCTTCGGACGGCGACATTATCGTGCCCAATGAAGCCGTCTGCCTGGCCGGCACAACATCGCTGGCCATTGAAAATCCCGATAATCTCCTGATCGAAGCTTCCGAAGTGGATACAATCATCAGCGAAGCCGGACGGACCATTCCTCATTTCAACAAAACGCGCATCATCAGGGCCTTTTCAGGCGTACGGCCTCTGCTGAAATCAAAAAAAGCCGACAGCCATGAAATCACCCGCGGCTTTCAGATTATCGATCATCAAAACGGACTATTGAGCATCGTAGGCGGAAAACTTTCAACCTTCCGGCTGATGGCGGAAAAAACGGTCGACACCATCATGACAATTTTTCATCTGAAAAAAGCTTGTGAAACGGCGGAAATTCCGCTCGACGGTCAGGAAGAGTTGAGTGGCTACCCGCTTTCCAAACGGCTCGCGGACATGACCAACATTGTCTGCGAGTGCGAACTTGTTACCAGACAAAACGTGGAGAAAATTATCCAACAGACGGCAACCCGAAACGTCGGAGATATTTCTCACCGGACGCGTCTGGGCATGGGCCCCTGTCAGGGCGGCTTCTGTACCTTCAGGGCGCTCGGCATCATGAACGATATGAGCATCATATCGCCCGAACAATCCATGGAGATGCTGCGCGGATTTCTGCAGCGGCGTTTCAAGGGCATCCGGTACGCGCTCTGGGGAGACCAGCTTCGTGAAGAACAGCTTGTTGAATACATCTATCTGGGCATCCTGTCCATGGAGAAACCGCAATGAGTGTGACTGAATACGACGCTGTCATCATTGGAGCCGGCGTAGCCGGACTGACCGCGGGAACGCTTCTTGCCGAACGCGGTTTGAAAGTCGCGCTGGTGACCAAAGGAGAGCCGACTGCGTGTCTTTCCACTGGCTGCGTCGATGTCTGTTCCCTGTCAAAAAATCCACTCTCCGGCATAAGGAGCTTGCCTCCGGAACATCCCTACAATCTTGTTGAGGAAAAAACTGTCAAACAATCTCTTGAAAAATTTCTTGCAGATATGAAAGACGCCGGATTGCCTTACAGCGGTTCTGCGGACGCCAATCGTCTGATTCTTTCCGCGCTCGGGACATCCAAGATTTCCTGCCTGATCCCCTCCACCATGACGGCGGCGCCTCAGGAAAACCATGACGGGAGCGTCCATATTATAACGTTCAAGGGATTGAAGGATTTCTATCCCGGATACATCGTCTCCCGGCGCCGCAGCACGACCTTTTCGGTGTATGATGCAGGCGTGTCCACCACCATGAGTATCGCCGCCCGTTTTGAAGAGAAGGATTTTTTCGAAAGATTCATCGCCTGGATGACGCAACGCGGCATTCACGAGGACGGGATCGCCTTTCCTGCCGTGCTGGGCATGGAATCCGCGGCAGACATCGTCGACACGATATCGGAACGGACGGGAAAACCGGTTTTTGAAATACCGACCATCCCGCCGTCCATGCCCGGCAGAAGACTTTTCAATGCGCTGAAGAAAACGTTTCGCAATAAGGGTGGAACCATCTACTGGTCATGGCCTGTGGCAGGCATGGAAAAGACGGGGAATATTGTCGAAGCGGTAACGACGCCCTCCGAAGGAAGACCCAACAGTATCAATGCCCGGGCATTTATTTTGTGTACAGGCTCCTTTGTCAGCGGCGGTCTGACCGCCACACGCGAGGGCATCCTGGAAAATATTTTCAATCTGCCGGTTTATGTTCCCGGCCCCCGGGATACCTGGTTTGATAACGATTATTTTTCCCTGAATCACAACATCGGCAAAGCCGGCATCAGGGCCGACGCATCCATGCGCCCGCTTGATGCTCCGTGGAAAAATATTTTTGTCTGCGGCAGCATTCTCGCCGATACCCAAATTCTGAAAAACGGCTGCGGCCACGGTCTCGCGCTGGCCACAGCCCATGTTGCAGCACAATCCTGCGCGGAGTACCTGCTCGATGAAATTTGAACATTGCATACGCTGTACGATTTGCGTGGAGAACTGTCCGGTCTTTCGGGTCAATCCCGAATTTCCCGGACCGAAACAGGCCGGACCGGACGCGCAGCGTTTCCGCTCGGAAAGAGACAAGGCGCAGGACGGCTGGGTGCTGCTGTGCAGCCAGTGCAAGCGCTGCGAAATGGCCTGCCCCTGCGGTGTGGAGCCGGCACAGATCATTCTGAAAGCCCAGCAGCGATACGGCAACGAACATCCGCAAACGCCGGCGCATCTTCTGTTTGCCAATAACTATTATTTGAGCGCTCTGGGGTCTTTCACCGCTCCCCTGGCCAATGTTGTTGCGTCAACTCAGACCGGAAAAAAGATTTTTCAGAAAATGGGGATCTCGACGTATCTGCCCTTTCCAAAATTCAGCTTCCGGACAATGCGCCGGGAAAAGAAAAGACTCAACAAGGGCAGAAAAAAAGTCGCTTTTTTCTACGGGTGTTTCATCAACTTTTACCGCCCCGACATCGGCAGAAAAATCATCCGCCTGCTGGCTTCGATGAACGTCGATGTTGTTCTGCCGCCCCAGTGGTGCTGCGGCCTGCCCGCACTGGGCAACGGGAATCTGACGCTGGCAAGATATTTCGCGAAAAAAAATGCCGAATCCCTGTCAAATTACATCGACGCCGGTTACGACGTGATTTACACCTGCACCTCCTGCGGGCTTTGCCTGCTCCATGATTACCCGGGCATTCTGGAAATTCCGCAGGGCAGAAAAATTGCTGAAAACAGTTATGACGTGCATGAGTACATCATCAAACTCATCAATGAAGGGTATGTCAAACCCGACTTCCGGGAGGTCAGACGCAGCATCGCCTATCATATTCCCTGCCATCTCCGGGCTCTGAAGATCGGTTATCCGGCGGCAAAACTCATGTCGCTGATCCCCGGCCTGGAATATGAAATCCTCGACGACGCCTGTTGCGGACTTTCCGGCAGCTACGGTTTTAAAAAAGAAAATGCTCTTACGGCGATACAGATCGGCAACCGCGCCGTCTCCCTGATCAGCAAAACCGGCATGGACAATATCGTGTCGGATTGCGGTTCCTGCCGGATGCAGCTGGCCGGACTTTCCGGCATGCCCGCTTTGGATCCGGCGGAAATTATTTTTGATTCTCTGGGCAGATGACGTTTATGAACGGTTTATAAAGAACACATGCTTTGTCCCGCTCTCATATTTTGATATTTTTAATTTTCTTTTGCACCCGAAAATGGCAATGAATGACTATGTATAAGATTCTGATTGTCGATGATGAAAAAGATATCGTGGATCTCGTTTCCTATAATCTGGAGAAAGAGGGATTTTCTACGGTCAAGGCTCTCGATGGCGAGTCCGCCCTCCAAATCATCAGAGCACAAAAGCCGGATTTGATTATCCTTGATTTGATGCTGCCGAAAATGAACGGTCTGGATGTCTGTAAAACCGTCCGGCGCAATCCGGAAACGTCGGGTCTGCCGATCATCATGCTGACGGCAAAAAGCGATGAGGTGGACAAAGTCACCGGTCTCGAAGTCGGCGCCGATGACTATGTCACCAAGCCGTTTAGCGTCAAGGAATTGACCGCCAGGGTGCGCAGCGTCCTGCGCCGCCTGAAAGAAAATGAGCTATACGCCGGAAAAGAGAAATTCAGTCACGCGGGACTTAAAATCAATTACGAATCGTGTCTTGTTCTGGTAAATGGTAAAAAAGTTACGTTAAGCCCGACGGAACTGAAGCTTCTCTTCTTTCTATCGCGCCATCCCGGCCGGGTCTATTCCCGCAATCAGATTATCGATCATGTCTGGGGTGACGACACGTTCATAACCGATCGCGCTGTTGATGTGCATATCCGGCGACTCCGTTCCCAGATCGAGCAGGATATTGAAAATCCCAAATATATTCTTACCGTTCGCGGCTTTGGCTATAAATTTGCCGACCTGAAGTAATCGGCCGTCTGCTTTTTTTGCGTTTTTTTCTAAACTTTCTTTAAGCTGTCATCAAACTGTAACATAAATTCTGTAGAGTAACGGCAAATTCAAAAAGCAGGAGGAAAGTTCAATGTTCAGTATTCTTAAAAAAGCAGCCTTAACGATCGCAGTCGTAGCCCTGATGAGCTCAGTTGCTCTGGCCGGCTCATCGATCGTTATCAAGGGATCAACCACCGTCTTGCCGATAACCCAGAGCACGCTTGAAGCCTTTATGAAAAAGCATCCTGACGTGCAGATGTCGCTTTCGGGCGGCGGTTCCGGCGAGGGGATCAAAGCCCTGATTGATAAGACGGCACACGTCGCCACATCATCCCGAGAAATCAAGAAGGAAGAGATTGCGCTGGCCAAAACCAAAAATGTAAATCCGGTTGCCCATGTGGTCGCGCATGATGCGATTGTTCCCGTTGTCCATCCAAGAAACAAGGTCAAAAATTTATCGGTTGATCAACTCAGTCAGATTTATCAGGGTAAAATTACCAACTGGAAGGAAGTCGGCGGCGATGATTTGAAGATCGTTGTCATTTCCCGCGATTCTTCATCGGGCACATTTGAATCATGGGATCATTTCGTCATGAAAAAAACCAAGGTCACGCCGAGAGCGCAAATGCTGGCCTCCAACGGCGCCATCGTTACGGCGATTGCCAAAAATCGTTATGCCATCGGGTATCTCGGCATCGGCTATCTGGACAAAAGCGTGACCCCCTTGCAGGTCAACGGCATTACGGCAACCATCCAGACGGCGCTTTCCAAACAATATCCTTTTTCCCGCGAGCTCTACATGTACACCGACGGTAACGCAACCGGCGACGTGGCCAAGTATTTAGCCTTTGTTAAATCCGCCGAAGGGCAGAAAATTGTCCAGAAAGAAGGATTTGTTCCGTTGACAAAATAAAATGATTTTATGACGCCAATACGCTTGAAAAGGGAACCTGATGCAAAATGACAGTATGAAGAAAAACGTATTGTTTTTATGCACCCATAATGCGGTGCGGTCGCAGATAGCTGAAGCGTTTTTGAATCATCTTTACGGGGATCGTTACTCGGCATTCAGTGCCGGGTCCGATCCCACACAGATTGATCCTCTCGTTGTCACGGTGATGAAGGAAACCGGCATGGATCTCAGCGCCAATCAGTCGAAGAGTTTAAGCGTTTTCCCGGATATGCATTTTGATTGCGTCATCACGGTTTGCGATCAGGTTCAGGAATCGTGTCCCCACTTCCCGCGAGGAGATAGACATATTCATAAACGTTTTTCCGATCCGTCCAAATTTAATGGGAACGCTGAAGACATTACTCATGAATACAGACGTGTCCGCGATGAAATAAAAGCGTGGGTTGAAAAAGAATTCCATCAGGCAATAAAGTGAAATGTTATGACCAGACAAATTAAAGAAATTATCATCAAATACATCTTTTTTATTTTTTCACTGGTGTCGGTCCTCGTTCTGGGTTTGATCGTATTTTCTCTTTTCCGTGAAGGCATCCCGCTGTTCGGAAAAATATCTATAAAAGATTTTCTTTTCGGGATGGAGTGGTATCCCACGTATGATCCGCCGTCTTTCGGCATTTTTCCGCTGATCGTCGGCTCATTGATCGTCACCATTTTATCAACGTTCATCGCTGTTCCTCTGGGTGTGCTGGCGGCCATTTACATTTCCGAAATCGCGCCGCAGAATATTAAGATCACGCTCAAATCGGTTATCGAACTGCTGGCCGGTCTGCCGTCCGTTGTTCTGGGATTTTTCGGCATGGTCATCGTCGCCCCCTGGATGCAGGAAACCTTCGACCTGCCGACCGGTTTGAATATTGTCAATGCATCGCTGATTCTGGCGCTGATGGCGATTCCCACCATATCCAGTATCTCAGAGGACGCGCTTTACGCCGTCCCGCGGGAATTCAAGGAAGCTTCTTATGCGCTGGGCGCCACAAAATTTGAAACCATTGCCAGGGTCATTCTGCCGGCCGCCCTCTCCGGCATTTCGACGGCGGTTATGCTGGGCATGGCCCGGGCCATCGGTGAAACGATGGTTGTGTTAATGGTTGCCGGCGGAGCGGCCGCCATTCCGGAAAGTCTTTTTGACTCGGTGCGGCCGATGCCGGCAAGCATTGCCGCGGAAATGGGCGAGACGCCTTTCCGCAGCCTGCACTATCAGGCGCTTTTTGCCATCGGGATTGTGCTGTTCTGTCTGACGCTGGCTTTTAATTTGATTGCCGATTATGTGTCGCACAAGTTTAAACAGGTCGGATCCGGAACGCTATAAAAGGTAACGTGATGCAGATACTTCAAACCCATGCGATGAAATGGCGCTATTTTAAACAAGGATTGTTTTTTTCCTGCGTCCGCCTGTCGGCTCTGATGATAACGCTTGCGCTGGGCGGAATCATCTTGTACATCCTGATCAACGGCATTTCTGTAATTAGCTGGGATTTTATCACGAAGCCTCCGACGGACGCGATGACCAAAGGCGGTATCATGCCGGCTATCCTGGGGACGATTTATCTGACCCTGGGCGCTATTGCGATCGGCTTGCCGCTGGGCATTGCCTCGGCAATCTATCTGACGGAGTATGCCAGACAGGGCCGGGTTGTGCGGTTGATCAAAGTCGGCATCAATTGCCTGGCCGGCGTTCCCTCGGTTGTGTTCGGGCTATTCGGATTAGGTTTTTTTGTCATTTTTTTAAAGTTCGGCTCAAGTATTCTTGCCGGGTCTCTAACGCTGGGTTTTTTAATTCTGCCGACGATCATCGGCGCGTCGGAAGAAGCGCTCAAAGCCGTGCCGCAAACGTTTCGTGAAGCGTCTTTATCGCTCGGTGTTTCCAAATGGCAGACAATTTATCGAATCGTTTTGCCCAATGCCCTGCCGGGAATTCTGACCGGTTCCATTCTGGGGATCGGCCGGGCCGCGGGGGAAACGGCCCCCATCATGTTTACAGCCGCCGCTTTTTTCACAGCCAAGCTTCCTTCTTCGATATTTGACGAAGTCATGGCGCTGCCGTATCATATCTATGTCCTGGCGACGGCCGGAACAAACATCGAGGCAACGCGACCCATTCAGTACGGAACAGTGCTTGTTCTGGTGGCCGTTGTCCTGGGTATTGATCTCATCGCGATTATCATCCGCGGATATATGAGGAAAAATAAAAGGTGGTAAGAATGGATTCCAGAATTATTCAATTGAACAATGTGAATTTTTATTATGGCGAAAGCCGCGCCCTGACCGATATTTCAATGACATTTGTCAAAAATAAAGTGACGGCGCTGATCGGCCCTTCCGGCTGCGGCAAGTCCACATTGCTGAGGCTTTTAAACCGGATGAATGATCTGATTGACGGGACAAAGGTGGAAGGAGAAATCCTCTTTGAAAGTAAAAATATTTATGCCCCTGATGTGGATCCGGTTGAAATCCGCCGTAAAATAGGCATGGTTTTTCAGAAGCCCAATCCCTTCCCGAAAACCATCTACAACAACATTGCCTATGGCCCGAAACTCACCGGCATCGCCGTGGACGATATGGCCGCACTGGTGGAACAAAGCCTCAAACAGGCCGTTCTCTGGGATGAAGTCAAGGATATTCTAAATAAGTCCGCCATGAATCTCTCCGGAGGCCAGCAGCAGCGGCTCTGTATTGCCCGGGCGCTGGCCATGAAGCCGGATGTGCTTTTGATGGACGAACCGACGTCGGCGCTGGACCCCATTTCGACCGCCAAAATCGAAGAGTTGATTGAAGAGTTGAAAAAAGACTATACTATCATCATCGTGACCCATAATATGCAGCAGGCAGCCAGGATTTCCGATGAAACGGCGTTTTTTTATCTGGGTAATCTGGTTGAATATAATAAAACTGAAAAAATATTTACCAATCCGGATGTCAAACAGACGGAAGATTATATTACAGGAAGATTTGGCTAAGCATTAACCGGAGGATCATCTATGGAAGAAAGAAGACATACCAGTTCACATTATGAGATGGAGCTGCAGGACATAAAAAACAATCTGATTTATCTCGGCGCACTGACGGAAAAAGCCATCCATTCAGCCATGACATCTCTGACGGACAGAGACACGGATTTGGCGAAGAAAGTTATCGCCAATGATTATGAAATTGATAAAATGGACAAGGATATTGAAGAGAAATGTATTAAGATGCTGGCGCTGCGCCAGCCGACAGCCATCGATTTACGATTCATCACCACAGCCATAAAAATCACCGGCCATCTGGAACGAATCGGCGACATGGCGGTCAACATCGCAGAAAAAGCCATACAACTCAACGAAGAACCCAAACTCAAACCGTATATCGATTTGCCCAATATGTCGTCCATTGTGGAGAAAATGGTGGCTAAAGCGCTGGATGCCCTGATTAAACGGGATTTACAGATCGCCGATGATGTCCGGCAGATCGAACAGGAAGTGGACGATCTCAACGAGCAGATATTCCGGGAACTTTTGACGTTTATGATGGAGGATTCCAAATCCATTCATCGGGCTTTATTAATTATGCACGTTTCAAAAAACCTGGAGCGGATTGCCGATCATGCCCAGGGGATCGCGGATATGGTAACGTACATGATCACGGGTGAAAACGTCCGTCATCTTTCCAGGGATGAAAAATAGAGGCATATCGAGTGAAAAAAAACCTGTTCTATAAAATATTTTTCAGTTATCTGGTCATCATCTGCCTGTCTTTCTTTCTTCTGGATATTTTTGTGCGGGACGAAGTCAGAAAAGTTCTGACGTCACAAATTGAAACGGAATTATTGTCCTATGCACAACTGATTGACCAGACGTCTCTGGAAAAGGCATCCGGCCATCTGAAGCAGGTTGCCCAAATCTCCCAGTCGCGAATCACATTCATGGACGCCCGGGGCAGGGTTTTTGCGGATTCGGAAAAAGACATTGCTCTGCTGGAGAGTCATTTTAACCGCCCGGAAGTGCAGGAAGCCCGGCTCAGAGGCACAGGGAAATCTGTCCGGTACAGCGATTCTCTCGGGATCGATATGCTCTATATGGCTGTCGCCGTCAAAGACGCACAGAAGATCAAGGGATACGTAAGATTGGCGCGCCCGCTGCATCACGTACAAAACGTTATCGACAAGGTATATCAGTACATTCTCCTGACTTTATTCGTCGTGGCGCTGATTGCGTTGGGAATTGCACTGTTCTTTTCATATCGTTTGTACGAACCGATAAAAATCATGGAACAATTTACCGAAAAATTACGGCGCGGAGATCCGGTCGGGTCCATCATTCTGGATACGTCGGATGAAACCAAAACCCTGGCCGATAACATCAATTATCTGGTTGAAGAACTGCGGGAAAAGATAAACATCGCCAACGAAGAGAAGAACAAGCTGATGACGGCTTTCACCAGCATGAACGAAGGCGTTCTGATTCTTGACGAACAAGGCGTCATCGAATTCAGCAGCCCGGTTTTAAGTAACATGCTGGCGATTCAATACGACGATGTCGTCGGCAAAACACTGATGGAAGCTTTCCGCAATATTGATTTGCAGAAGGCATTTCAGGAGTTCAAGGAAAAACGCATCAGCGTGTCGCGTGAAATTATCCTCGGCCATGCGGATAAAGTCGTGCTGAATGTCAGCCTCTCCGCCGTTCACGGCCGCCCGGATGAAGAGAAAACGATGATTGTCTTTCACGATGTGACACGCCTGAAAAAACTGGAACAGGTCCGCATGGATTTTGTCGCCAACGTGACGCATGAAATCAAAACACCGCTGACGGCAATTATCGGCTATCTGGAAACCATTCAATCCGGCGCGATTACCAATCAGGAGGAAACGAAAAAGTTTATCGACATCATTTTGAAACAGGCCGAACGCCTCAACCGGCTTGTGGAAGATCTGCTGACGATTTCCAATATTGAAACGAAACAAACCGTTTTGAATTTTGAAAGCGTTTCTCTAAGAAAGGCCATCGACACTATGCTGTCGTTGATTGAAGCGAAGGCCGAACTGAAAAATATATCCGTGCGTAATAATGTCAGCGATAATTTCCCTCCGATTACGGCGAACCGGGACAGGCTCACGCAGATCTTTGTCAATATTCTGGACAACGCCGTCAAGTTTACCCCGAACGGCGGCGAGATTAGTATTAACGCTTCTGAATCGGGATCTTACACGGTTGTATCGATCCAGGATTCCGGTATCGGCGTTCCGAAAGACGACATCAGCCGTCTGGGGGAACGTTTTTATCGCGTTGACAAATCACGTTCACGCGATTTGGGCGGCACGGGTCTGGGATTATCCATCGTTAAACATCTCATGATTGCCCACGGCGGTAGAATGGAAATTGAAAGCCAACCGGGCAAGGGTACAAAAGTATCTCTTTATTTCCCTGTAAAATGAAAGCAATGGACGATCGTTTTTTTACTTAAAATAGACGGCGTTTTGGAATTGTCCGTCTGCAGGAGGATGCCGTATTAAGAAAAAATGCCGTTTTGCCCCATATCTTGTGGTCAAAATATCCTTGACACACAAGATAACGTTTCTTATACTGGAAATGCCGAAAATGAAGTTCTTATCAACTCAATAACGAAACCGGCTGGTCCGGTTCAGGAGGTGTGCCCGCAGAACTTCTACCTTTCATAAATCACAGTTCATTAATCCCAGGAGCGATTCTATGACGAATGCCAAAAGAGCTGAGGTGCACGCAATCGCAATGGAGACCGTCAAGGCGGCAGAGAAGGTTCCGGAAAAGTATTTTGTGGTGGATACCAGCGCGCTGGAATACGGAATGGATGTTTTTGAAAAATTGCGCCAGGGAGGCCGCAATTGTGTGCTGATTCCTTATGCGACGTGGGAGGAACTGGACAGCCATAAAACAGGAAACGATTTCAAGGCGGACATTGCCCGCAACGTTATTCGCAATGTCCGTAATCTATTTCGCGCAAAAGACCATTCCGTCCGTTTTTTTCAGTATGATTTCAATCTGGTGAAAGACGCCGATCTGAAGGTCGATAAAAATGATCACTGTATTATTGCCACCGCACTCAATGCCAAAAAGAAACTGGGCAAAGCCAAAGTCATTCTCGTGACTCAGGATGCCGCGTTGGAGGCCCTGGCTCTGAATTTCGGTCTCGATGTGCAATCCATCAAAATGCATCAGACAGACATCAAGCAGCACCATACCACTCGCGCGACGATTAATCTTCAACGGAGCTGGATTTCGGATAAAACCTTTCCTTTGAAACTGCCCGAAGCCAAACTGGCTGCGCAACTGGAACAGGTCCTGTATAATGAAGGCATCATCTGTTACTGCGACCTTGATGGCGTCTGGGGACCGGCCTTCGTTGCCGTACGCAAGGGCGACTATTTCCGTATTATCGACCGGGACATTCATTTGCTGGGGATCAAGCCGCGTTCCAATAACGGCGATGTCAACTGGGGCCAGTTTATCGCGATGGATTTACTGCGCGATGCAACTGTTCCCCTGGTGACGTTGACCGGTAAGGCGGGAACCGCTAAAACCTTTCTCGCGCTGCTGGCCGCTTTTGAACAGGCGTCGCACTACCGGCAGATTCTGGTCAGCCGTGCCACCATCCAACTGGGAAACAAGGACCGGCTGGGTTATTCGCCGGGAGACATCGACGCAAAAATGAAACCCTGGATGCATCCGATCTACGACAATATCAATGCCATCAAAGAACTGGTTGACGAAAGGATGAAAGAAAAGATCAACGACTGGCTGGCCAACGGAAAAATCGAAATGATGGATCTGGACAAGATTCGCGGCCGCTCCATTCAAAAATGTTATGTCATCGTCGACGAGATTCAGAACCTTCCGCCATCCCATGTCAAAGCCATAGCGACGCGCGGCGCCGAGGGAACAAAAATGGTTTTCACCGGCGATTTCTCCTACGATCAGATTGATGTTCCCTGGCTCGACGAACGCTCCAACGGCCTTTCGGTGCTCAACGCGAAGATGGCGGGCAGCCGTTTCTTCGGCAGCGTGCATCTGGATCAGGCCATCCGTTCGGAACTCACCAAGGAAATTTTGGAACGCTGGTAAAAAAACGCTGCGTGAAGGGACAAGTGCTTTTCTTGTGATTCGATGCTCTTTGTTTATGTCCCATGCGTCGATTTTAATCGAAAGATTCATCATCCGGTGCGATGCTTTGCGGTTTCTCTTCACGACAAAAATTTACGTTGAGCAATCCTCACATGGTTGACCATCGTCTGCGGCCGGAAGAATAAAAATCCGAGGCGTCCATGCACAATAGAAAAATATTCTTGCATTTCGTACTCAACCCGGACCCGCAAAGAGAATCATGTCCGGATAGATCTGTCGGAAGGTCTCCGTTTCTAATTTTCCTGTTTTATGCTAAATTAAAACTAGCGTATTGAAATACGGGGTAATTCCGGTCTGACAAGAGGTTCGTGTTTGGGAGGATGATCCGTCAGACTGCAAGGACTTTGTTAAATTTGAGGAGGTGTTTTATGGCAGACAGCAAAAGTGATTTTTTCACAGGCCTGATTGTCGGCGGCCTGATCGGCGTAGCGTTGGGAATTTTGTTTGCACCCAAAAGCGGCAAGGAATCGCGCGAAGATATTGCCCGCAAGGCGGATGAACTTATGGCCAAAGCAAAAGAAGGATATGAAAAAGCTGCGGGAAAGTACTCCGAGATGACAGGCGTGGAATCTTTTCGCGATTACAAAACAGCAGACAATGAAGATTTGGCGTAATGAACGTTTACAGGCAATCTTCCGCAAGGATTGTCATCAATGGCTGTTCGGGCGTCTCAATGTGCATTTAGAGAGCATTGAGACGCCTGGCCGTCATGATCTCCGGACGATTGCCCAAGGCGCGGTTTTTAAAACGAGTCGAACCTGATTTTCACGATGCCCCTTGTCAGAGGGGTATCGCGCTTCGCCACGAAACGTCTCACACAGACAAATGCCCCTCAATAATGAAACGAATTTCCGATTTATGGATGGCGAAACGGCATTAATTTTTTACTACCTCAAAGGAAACCTGAACAGCTACAACGCGCTGGCCGGGGCTCTGGAAAAGTATCCGGACATCAAAAACATCGACGTGTATTTTCTATCCTCTGAAAAAGAACTTCTTCAAAAAATATCCGCCATTTCAAAAAAGCACAGAGAAACAATCATTGGAATCTCCTTCTGCACGCCTCAGTTCCTGAAGATCAAAGACCTGATTAACAGGGTGAAAAAATTAGCCGGCGAAACCGTCTTTCTGGCAGGAGGGCCTCATCCCGCAGGCGCTCCACTGGAGACGCTGAAACTAGGCTTCGATTTCGTAATCAGCGGCGAAGGAGAAGAAACGCTTACGGAATTACTGTCCAAAATTAATCATGATGAAAATAATTCGGACATAAAAGGTTTGTCATACCTGGACAAAAACGGAGAGTACGTTTTTACCGGCAGGCGCGAAGCAGCAGACATCAACACTTTTTATCCCATCTCGCACTATTTTTCCAAATACGGCCCTATCGAGATTACGCGGGGCTGTCCTTATGCCTGCCGTTACTGTCAGGTCTCGCAGTTGTTTGGCACAACACCGCGGCACCGCAGTATAGAAAATATTCTGGATTGCGTCAAAATAATGAAAAGACAGGATTCGACGTATTTTCGATTTATTTCCCCCAACGCTTTTTCATACGGCTCGGAAGACGGCAAAAGAATCAATAATGAAAAACTGGAGAACCTGTTGTCGGACATCAGGCGCCTGGTCGGAAAGAGCGGTAAAATATTCTTCGGCAGTTTTCCGTCAGAAGTCAGGCCGGAACACGTCAATGCCCATACGGTCAAGATGGTGAAAAAGTACGCCAACAACGACAATCTGATCATCGGGGCGCAATCCGGCAGCCAGCGAATGCTGGATTGCGCCGGACGCGAATATGATGTGGCAACCATATACAACGCCGTGGATGTCACCCGTCAGGCCGGTTTGAAGGCGAAAGTTGATTTCATATTCGGCCTGCCCGGGGAGACAGACGAGGATATTGCCTCCACGCTGAACGTTATACAAGACCTGAGCCGGTCGGGCGCAAAAATTCACGCTCATACATTCATGCCGCTGCCCCGGACGGCCTTCGAAAACGAAACCGCCGGGAAAATCGGTCCGGCGCTGAAAAAGGAACTCAACCGGCTTTGTGCTAACGGCATCATCTACGGCCAGTGGCAGCAACAGGAAAAAATAGCGGCGGGAATCGCGGCAAAACAGGACAATGCCTGATCATCCGTCGTCATTTCAAGGCCTTTTGGTTTTCGTTGATCAGCGCTTTTCTGGATATTCCCAGATCAATAATATCCCAGGGCAGAATTTCATCGAAAGATTTCTCACGGTAAACGTAAAAATCCGGATTGACGTTGACTTCTTTGAGTCCCCGGCCCCAGTTGCCGTCCAGACGATTGACGGCCAGCAGTATTTCTCCAACACGCCGGTCGCCCAGCGCAAGCAGTGCCTGAACATAGTTCCATTTCGGGACGTCGTGAATCACGCGGACAGACTTGTCTTTTCGAAACGCCTCTTTGATCTTTTTGATTCTTTTGCCGGCGATATGGACGTCGAGCAGAGGAACCCATTGAAACGGCGTTGCCGGTTTGGGAATAAACTGATTGATGCTCAGCGTCAAGCGCCGGAACTGTTTTTTCCCGTCGAACCGGAGACGTACATGGTGCTGAATTTTTTTGGTCAGACCGATGATGGCATCGATGTCCGACTCCTCTTCCCGTGGAAGGCCGATCATGAAGTACAGCCTTATATTGGCAATGCCATGCTCTGCGAGTAAGGCTGTGGCATACATGATTTGCTCTTCACTGATTTTCTTTTTCAGGATATCGCGCATCTTCTGACTGCCGGCTTCCGGCGCCAGTGCCACGGTCTCGATGCCGTTTGCTTTTATGAGACCGACCATCTCCTCATTGATCCGGTCGATTCTCAGGGAACCGAGCCCCGCCCGGCCGTTATGGGCAATGATGTACCGGCAGACGGCGGGGATGTCCGGATGATCGGAAACGGCGGTGCCCACGAGCCCGATTTTATTTTTTCGCGTCAGGCCGTCATGAATTGCGCCGATCATTTCCTCAATGCCGCGGAAACGAACCGGGCGGTAAATGAAACTCGCCGCACAGAATCTGCAGCCATGTGCGCAACCGCGGTTGACCTCGACCAGGAACATGTCCTCCATCTCGGTGCAAGACGCGCTGATCACCTCCTGTGTGCGGAACGCATTGATATCGTTTACAGGCTCCACTTTTATTTTTTCCGGCAACCCCGCTTCCCGCGGAACCACCGATGTGATTTTTCTTTCCGGCGAATAGTGAACGTCGTAGAGCCCCGGAACGTAAACATGATGCAGTTGCTTTTGCGCATCTTTCAGAAATTGTTCCCGGCGCTGCCCCAGACGGCGCGATGCTTCAAAAAAACGGCAGAATACCGGCAAAATGTCCTCTGCTTCCCCCAGAACAAAGAGATCAAAGAAATCGGCCAGCGGCTCCGGGTTCAACGTCGGAGCAATACCGCCCCCCAGAATCAGAGGATATTTTTCCGAGCGATCTGCGGATCGTAGCGGCATACCGGCATCATCCATGATTTTCAGAATATTCGGGTAATCGTTTTCAAAGGAGATGGAAAACGCCAGGATGTCAAATTCGGTTAATGCTTTTTGATTTTCCAGGCTGAAGATTCCCGCCGTTCCGGAAACGCATCTGGCCTCGTTTCCGGAAACGGACAGGAATGCCCTCTCACAAAGAAAGGAAGGTTGAGCATTTAATAGTTGATAAACGGTTTGAAACCCCAGATTCGCCATGCCTATCCTGTAGTGATTGGGATAAACAAGGCAAACGGTGTTGTCTTTCCCCCATATTTTTTTTACATATCCGGTTTCATTCTCCAGTATGCTTTTGTATACTGCTTTTAGTTTCCAATCCATGGCTTGATCACGGCCTGCCCGTGAAACGGAACATCCCGGATAACGTTTCTGGTGAAAGCATCATGATCAGTCAGCCTGACGCCTTAAAAACGTGGGAATCTGAATATCCATATTCTCCGTTTCGTCGCCAAGACCCACAACGGCTATTTCACCGCTGTTGAGTTTTCTTTCCCGACGGATAAACGTCGGGGTAGCAAGATCCTCCCGTCCGCCGACGCCGCGGAACCGGGTAACGTTGCCGACTGAATCATTTTTCTTCCTGGCGAAATCATCAAAACCGGTGGCGATAACGGTAATGCGGATTTCATCTTCCATGTTCTGATCAATCACCGTGCCGAAGATAATATTGGCGTCTTCATCCGCCTCTTCCTGAATCAGGGACGAGGCCTCGTTGACTTCATAGAGGCTCATGTCCGACCCGCCGGTAATATTGAGCAGAATACCGTGGGCGCCCTGAATGGTATTGTCTTCCAGCAACGGAGACGAAATCGCTCTCTGGGCCGCTTCGACGGCTCTGTTTTCACCGCTGGCGATGCCCGTACCCATAATCGCCATGCCCATATTGCTCATGACGCTTCTGACATCGGCAAAATCCAGATTAATCAGGCCCGGCACTAAAATCAGGTCGGAGATGCCCTTGACGGCCTGATAAAGAATGTCATCCGCCTTCTTAAACGCTTCAAGAAGCGAAAGGTTGCGGCCTCCCAGGCTTAACAATCTCTGATTCGGAACAACGATCAGCGTATCCACTTTTTCCCTGAGCTGTTCGATGCCTTCCTCCGCCTGCATATTGCGCTTTTTCCCTTCAAACTGGAACGGCTTGGTCACAACGGCGATGGTCAGAATGCTGCACTCGCGGGCAATCTCTGCAATCACCGGAGCGGCGCCTGTTCCCGTTCCTCCGCCCATGCCCGCCGTGATGAAAATCATATCCGCGCCTTCCAGATAAGGACGGATTTCATCGCGGGATTCCAGAGCGGATTGTTTCCCGATCTCCGGATCGGAACCGGCTCCGAGCCCTTTGGTGATTTGACTTCCGATTTGAATTTTGACCGGTGCGCTGGACACGCCGAGGGCCTGCGCATCCGTGTTGGCGTTGATAAAATCAACACCCTGCAGGCAGGATGCGATCATCGTGTTGACGGCATTGCCGCCGCCCCCGCCGACACCAATCACTTTAATTTTTGCCAGATTTTCACTACAGACTTCCGTTAATTCAAACATGCGCTCTCCTTCCTTTCAGAAAAATTCTGAAAACATTTTTTTCACAGTTCTTGTGATATGTCCAAACATCCCTGTTGAAACTCCGCTTAATGCATTCTGTTTATGGCCGTAGATAATCAACCCTACGCCGATGGCGTGCGCCGGTGAGTTGACAATGTCGTTCAATCCTCCGACGCCGATGGGAATGCCCTTGCGCGCCGGCATATCAAAGATCTTTTCAGCCAGTTCGCTGATGCCCTCCAGCAACGATGTCCCCCCGGTCAGAACGACGCCCGCGGCCAGCAGATCCTCAAAACCGAATTTCACCACTTCGTTGTAGGCCAGGTTTAAAATTTCTTCCATCCGGGGTTCGACAATACGCCCCAGGATCTGCCGGGAGACTTCGCGGTCTTCCCTTCCGCCGAGGCTGGGCACTCGGATGGTCTCATCCTTGGGAATCATGGATGTCATGGCACAGCCGTGTTTGATTTTGATTTTTTCGGCTTCGCTCAGAGGCGTACGCAGACCGGTGGATATATCCGAGGTCAGATAATTGCCGCCGACCGGCAGAATGGCCGTGTGTTTGATGCTGGATTCGGAAAAAATGGTCACGGATGTATTGGACCCTCCGATATCCACGAGGACGACCCCCAGTTCCTTTTCATCGCTGCTGAGCACGGCTTCCCCGGCGGCAAGTTGCTCCAGGACAATGCCGTCAATATCCAGACCGACGCGGTTCACCGATTTTTCAATATCCTGAATGGCGGCAATCGCACCGGTTACAATGTGAACCTTGGCTTCGAGACGGACACCGGACATGCCGATGGGATCCTTGATCCCTTCCTGACCGTCAATCACGTAACTCTGCGGAAGAATATGCAGGATTTTCCGTCCGACAGGAATGGCAATGGCCTCGGAAGCTTCAATCACTCTCTGCACGTCTTTTTCATCCACTTCCCTTCCCTTAATGGAAACGATACTTAAAGAGTTCTGGCCTTTAATGTGGCTTCCGGAAATCCCGACAAATGCCGAATTGATGCGGCACCCGGACATATGCTCCGCTTCCTCCACCGCCGTCTTGATGGACTCCACCATGGTGTCGATATTGACAACCGTGCCTTTTCTCATTTCTTTGGTCTGCGATGTTCCGATCCCGATGATATCGATACCCGTTTCGGTTACGTCACCGACGATCGCCGTGGTTTTTGTCGTTCCGATATCAAGACCAACTAAAACATTGCTTCTCTTTCCCATCAGCCTTTTCACCTCTTTTTTATTTATACTTTCTAGATCAGATAATTTTTATTCTGATCGCCATCTTGCGTTTTTTCCGGAACATATTTGCGTTTGACCGTCACTTTGGAATGATCCGACAAATCAACACACAAGAAACCTGTCTTCATTCCCCTGTTTTCCAAATCGGTCAGAATGGCCTTTAACTTCCTCAGCTTATTTTCAAAATCATCCGTGCCCAGTTTCAAATACAGACCGTTGTCGGACACCAGCGCAAGCCCGAACACGGAATCGATATGAATCTCGGAAATCGTTCCGAGATGAGCATACGCGGGAGATTTAGAAATCCTCTGGATCAAACCGAGTGCGCTCAACAGCAGCGGCGAACGGGTTGCTTCGCCTGTTGCAGCACCGGTAATGACCGGCAGATCAACTTCATCGCTTCCACCCAGTCTTTTAAAAACATGACCTTTCACATCCATCAGATAAAAATCACCACCCCGCTTTACCAGGGCCAGAGGAATTCTCTCCCGGACGTCCAGGACGAGTTTTCCCGGCAGTTCCTTGCCCACGTAAACCGTTTCCACCCAGTGATTGGAACAGACACGGCGGATGATCGAATTTTTGTTCACGGCCAGAAGATTCTGTTGTGGTTTAATATTCGCCGATGCCAGAATATCCTTCTCCGTCAGTTCCTTCAGTCCGCGCACGGATATTTCCTTGATCTGAAAATACGGGCTGCTCATCATCACATTGTAAACATAAATAAACAGGACGCTGAGGAAAACAGCCATGCTCAGCAATGTCATCGCCGTGAAAAAATCTCCGGACAAGCTCGTAAAACGCCGGCGGATTCTGTTTTGTTTTGTTTGAATGCCCGTTTTCTTTAACATCTGTCTTCCCCGATCACGACAACCTCGGTTTCCAGATCGATATTTTTTTCTTCTCTGGCTCTGGACTGGACCAGACGGATCAGCGCCAGAACATCCGCAGCCGTTGCCCCACCTTTATTGACGATAAAGTTGGCGTGTTTGGACGATATTTCCGCGCCGCCTGCCTTTTCACCTTTGAGTCCCATGTCCTCAATAATCTTTCCAGCCGGATGTCCGGGAGGATTTTTAAAAACCGATCCGGCACTCGGATATTCCAGGGGATGTTTTGCCTGGCGCCATTGTAAAATTTCGCTGATTCTCGCTTTCATTGTCGCGCGATCACCTTTTTTCAGTCTGAACCGGGCCCCCAGGATGATTGTTCCCGAGGGAAAAGACGATGTGCGATAACCGAAAGAGATCGCTTCCCGGATCATTGTTTTTTTGCTGCCTTCGGTATCGAGCACCGTTACCGATTCAATCACATCCTTCATTTCCCGTCCGTACGCTCCCGCGTTCATCCAGACGGCTCCGCCGACACTGCCCGGAATGCCGGAACAGAACTCAACGCCGCTCAACGCCTCCACGACCGACCGGCTGACAACCTTGGCCAGAGAGGCTCCCGTCTGGGCCAGGATATAACCTTCATGGCCCCCCACAGGTTTGCACTGAATTTCCTTCATACCCGTCATCAATATGATCGCTCCCCGGTATCCGCCGTCCTTGACAATAACATTGGTCAGATTTCCCGCCGTGAAATAATTTATGCCCTCCATCCTGAATTTCCTGATGACCCGCGCCAGTTGATTTTCGTGCTCCACGACAACCAGGGCATCCGCCTTTCCACCCACGGCCAGCGATGTATGCAGCGACATCGGCTCGTCGTACAATACTTTCCCGGCATCTATCTCCTGTAAAATGCCCCTGATCTCACAATGGCTGGTCATTACGTATTCTTTCCCCTGGCTACCAGTTGAGTAATGAACGTTTCTCCTATTTTATAAATACTGCCCGCTCCGATGGTGGCAACCGTATCCTTCTGATGAACCGTTTTTAAGAGATATTCGACGGTCGCTTCCGCACCCGGAATATATTCCACATGCTTATGACCGGCCTTCCGGATCGCCTCGCAAAGCGCGGCAGCGGTAATACCTGGAATCGGCTCTTCACTGGCCGGATAAATGTCATTGAGAATCAGAATGTCAACCTCGTCAAATGCTTTCGTAAACTCCTCAAAAAGCGCCCGTGTCCGTGTATATCTGTGCGGCTGAAAAACGACGATCAGTCTGTCCTTCCAGATTTGCCGCATGGCCGCCAGCGTCGCCTTGATTTCCGTCGGGTGATGACCGTAATCATCAAGAACAGTTACTTCGCCGACCCTTCCCTTGATCTCCAACCGGCGCTGCACCCCGGAAAAACTTTTCAATCCTTCTTTGATGGTGGCCAGATCCAGGTTCAACTCCCGGGCAACCGCTATCGCCGCCAGAGAATTATAAACATTGAACAGACCGGGGACAATTAATTCGATCTTGCCCAATTTCTCTCCCTTATGAACCAGACTGTAACACGTTTTTCTTTTTGTAAATTTTATATCCTCGGCGCTGTAATCCGCCGGGGTATCGATACCGTAGGTGATCATCCGTCGTTTGATCGCCGGAAGAATCTCCCGCACGTGAATATTGTCGTTACACAGGACCGTGCACCCGTAAAAGGGAACGATATTGGCAAACGTCAGAAACGCCTCCTTGATTTCAGCGATGCCCGGATAATAATCCAGATGCTCCCGGTCGATATTGGTGATGACGGCGATGGTCGGCGACAATTTCAGAAACGAACCGTCGCTTTCATCGGCTTCCGCCACAATGATTTCGCCGTCACCCAACCGGGCATTGCTGCCGATGCTGGCCAGTTTACCCCCGATGACCATGGTCGGGTCCAGATTCCCCTCCGCCAGGATGGTGGAAATCATGGATGTGGTCGTCGTTTTGCCGTGACTGCCGGAGACAGCCACCGAAAATTTCATTTTGAGCAGTTCCGCCAGCATTTCCGCACGCGGAATGACCGGAATATTTTTCCGGTGCGCTTCCAGCACTTCGGGGTTATTCTCCTTCACCGCCGTGGAGGTGACCACGACATCGGCATTTCCGACGTTCTCCGCCGCATGTCCGATGACGATTTTAGCGCCGATCTTCTGCAGCCGCGCGGTGGTCTCCGACGGCTGAACATCGGAACCGCCTACATTGTATCCGAGATTGACCAGAACCTCGGCAATGCCGCTCATGCCGATTCCGCCGATTCCGACGAAATGGATGCATTTGACTTTGCGCTGCATCAGGCTTTTTTCCTTATCTTTTTTCATCGTTTTTCCGCTTTCCAAGCACCCTGTCTTTTTAATGTTTGACGGCCGCCAGTTTCATGCATTCATCAACGATCGTTGCCGCCGCCTCCGCTTTTCCCATCTTCAGGGAATTTTCTTCCATCAATCGCAGCCTGTTTTCATCACGCAGAATGCCGTCAATGGCGTTGAACAGGCTTTCCCCGTTCAGCTCTTTTTCAGGAATCACCATCGCTGCGCCAGCGTCAGACATGGCCAGAGCATTTTTCAGTTGGTGATCATTGGCCGCCCACGGATACGGAATCAAAACAGCAGCCTTGCCCGCAACCGTTATTTCCGCCAGCGACGTCGCGCCGGCGCGGCAAATGATCAAATCCGCCTGCGCATAGGCTTCAGCCATATCCATGATAAAGTCCGTCACCACCGCCTGAAGACCGGATTGCGTATAAGCTTTTTTAACCTCTTCCAACTGCCGCGCACCGGTCTGATGCATAATGCGTATCCGGTCTTTCATGCCGCTTAGGCGAGGCAACATATCGATGACGCCCTTGTTGATCGCTTCCGCTCCCTGTGACCCCCCGAAAATCAGGAGTTGTCGGTGCGTTCTGCTTTCTTTCATTCTGAAACTTGGTACGGCAAATGACGCTCTCACCGGATTGCCGCTGACCACAACTTTTCGACGCGGGAAGCACTCCTTTGTGCGGGGATAGGTGACAAATATTTTGTCAGCAACGTTTCCCAGTATTTTGTTGGTGACACCGGGAATGGCGTTTTGTTCGGCAATGGACGTCGGGATCCTCATCAGATACGCCGCCAGCACCGCAGGACCCGATGCGTAGCCGCCGACACCGATCACCATGTCAGGGCCGAATTGTTTCAAAATGCCTCTGGCCTGCCATAAACTTTTTGGAATCTGGAAAACACTTTTCACCAATGCCCTGATCCCCCGTCCCTTGATGCCCTCAATGTCAATGGTCTTGAGGTCATAGCCCAACCGGCTGAGCAAACGCCCTTCTATGCCTCTTTTCGTTCCGATGAACACAACCTTTGCCTGGGCATTTCTTTTTATAAATTCCTCCGCGATGGCAATCCCGGGAAACAAATGACCGCCTGTTCCTCCTCCCGCAATTACAATCCGCATTGTTCACTCCACACAAAACCATTCACGTTTTTGAATAATATCATTACACCGCTCTCACGATGTCTGAGTGGAGATATTCAGTAATATTCCCACGGCCGTCATACTCATGATAAATGCCGTTCCGCCATAGCTCAAAAACGGCAGAACCAGTCCCTTCAGGGGAATAAGCCCCATCACACCGGCAATATTGATGAACGCTTCCATGCAAATCACCATGGTCAGCCCCGAGGCCAGTAAACTCCCGAACAGATCGGGGGCTTGCAATGCGATCCGGAAACCGCGATAGGCAAAAAGGGCGAACATGATGATCACCATCGCCACGCCGATGAAACCGCTCTCTTCGGCGATAATGGAAAGAATAAAATCCGTGTGCGGTTCCGGCAGATAAAACAGTTTCTGCATGCCGTCGCCGATGCCCACGCCGAATGTTCCGCCGGAGCCGAAAGAAATCAGCGATTGAATGATTTGAAAACCGGTATTATCCGCATCTTTCCAGGGATCCAGAAAAGCGGTCAGTCGCGTCAGCCTGTATCCCTTATACAGAATCAGCGCAATGCCCAGGGGAATGAATCCCGCGATCAGAAACATAAGATGCCTGATCTGCGCTCCTGCGATACACAGCATTAGAAGCATGATGGTCGCGATAATCGCCGTTGTTCCGAAATCAGGCTCCAGTAAAACGAGCAACATCACCACGGCGGTGGAGGCCAGGGGAACAAGCACGCCCTTGGTAAAATTCGTTATCTGAAAAGCCTTTCGTGTCAGCAAATGCGACAAAAAAATCACGATCATGATTTTTACCATTTCCGTCACCTGAAAAGAAAAGCCTCCCAGATTCAGCCAGCGGGTGGCGCCTCCCCTCCGCATACCGATGCCCGGCACAAACAACAGGGACAGTAACAGCAGGCACAGCAGCATTCCCGGATAGGCAATTTTTCTTAAATGCGTGTACGGTACTTTTGTCATCACGATCATAATCGTGAATCCCAGAAACACAAAAACGAGCTGTTTCTTTAAAAAATACTGGCCGTCGTTGAACTTCTCCAGCGCAATGATGGAACTGGAGGAATAAATCATGGCGGTTCCCACCACCGCCAGCAGCAGCGTGACCAATAGCAGAACAAAATCGGGATAATTGTCTTCTTTCTTGTATGCGGTTTCCATTTACAGATTTTCCACCACTTTTCTAAAGAAATTACCTCGTTCTTTATAATTGGTAAATTCATCAAAACTGGCACACCCCGGCGATAATAACACGACATCGCCGGGCACGGCTTCCTGATACGCGACTTCCACGGCTTCCTGCAATTTTGTTTTTTTGATTACCGGAACATTTTGGCCGATCAGCGAGGCAATCCGATCGCGGGCCTCTCCAAATAAAATAATTTTTTTAGCTTTCGTTGCCAGCACCGGCTGCAGGGTTTCGAAATCGCCATCTTTGTCCCGTCCGCCCAGCAGCAAAATCACCGGTTGAGAAAACGTCTCCAAGGCTCGTAAAACCGATCCGACATTCGTGCCCTTGGAATCATCGAAAAACGTGATGGAACGCTTCTCGGCCACAAATTCGATGCGGTGAGGCAATCCCCGGAATTCTTCAACAGCCCGGATAATATCCGACGGATCACATCCGCAGAAACGAGCCGCTAAAATCGCCGCCATCACATTCTCCACATTGTGCAAGCCGGGAATATTGATCATACTCAAAGGATATTTTTCTTCTTTCATTCCCGGCAGGTTCAAAACAATATTCCCTTCGCTAACAAATATTCCCGAGGGCAGAATATGTTTTGAACTGAATCCGGCAACACGCGCCCTGATGTTCCCTTCGATCTTCTTTTGTTCATCGTCTTCGGCATTCAGAATCGCGAAATCTTTTCCGGCCTGATTGGCAAAGATTCTGGCTTTGATGCGGCGATACTCGGCAAAAGACCCGTGATAATTGACATGATCGCTGGTGATATTCAAAAGAACGGCAATGAAGGGCCGGAATTGATCGATCCACTGCAGTTGAAAACTGCTGATTTCAGCTACGATAAAATCGGCATCCTGATTTTTATCTGCGTATTCAATCAACGGATTGCCGATATTTCCGCCGACAAAAACTTTCTTCCCCGATTTCTGCAAAATTTCACCCAGCAAGGTGGTGGTGGTCGTTTTACCGTTGGTGCCCGTTACGGCGATAATCGGAACCCTGATAAACCGGTAGGCCAGTTCAATTTCACTGACGACGGCAATGTTCTTCTTCAAGGCCTCCACCAGCAAAGGATTACCGGGAGGAATGCCGGGAGAAGGAATAACCATATCCGCATCGTTTAAAACATCCACGCTGTTATATTCGCCGACTTCCAGCCACGGTTCACCGGCAATCCGATTACATCCGCCATCCCAATGGTCCGGTGATTTTTCATCAGTCACCACGATCCTGGCGCTCTTTTTCCCCAGAAACCGGGCGACGGCCACGCCTGTTTTTCCCATGCCGATGACAACAATTTTTTTACCGTTAAAATCCATTGTCCCTCTAACGCAATTTCAATGTGCTGATGGCCATTAACGCCAGCAAAATGGAAATGATCCAGAACCTGACAATGACTTTCGGCTCCGCCCAACCCTTCAACTCGAAGTGATGATGCAGAGGCGCCATTTTTAAAATCCGTTTCCCCCCGGTCATCTTGAAATAACCGACCTGAAAAATGACCGAGAAGGTTTCCACAACAAATATCCCGCCGACAATGGCCAGCAGGATTTCCTGTTTGGTAATGACCGCTATCGTGCCCAACGCGCCACCCAGAGACAAAGATCCGACATCGCCCATGAATACTTCCGCGGGATAAGCGTTAAACCACAAAAATCCGAGTCCCGCACCGACAATCGCCCCGGCAAATACCGCCAGTTCTCCTGCTCCGGAAACATGAACAATCTGCAGATAATTCGATGTCTTTATATTTCCGGCAAAATACGCAAAAAGAATGTAGGTGGCAAAACAAATCACGACCGGACCGATGGCCAGACCGTCCAGGCCATCCGTCAAATTGACGGCATTGGCCGCACCGACAATAATAAAGGTCGAAAGCAGAACATAGCCCCAACCAAGATCAGGCAATACCGTTTTGAAAAAAGGAATCGTTACCTGCGCGTTAAAACCTGGCTTCACATAAAGAATCACACTGACAAACAGAGCAATGATAATCTCGGCCGCCAGTCTCGTTTTTCCGGAGACTCCCCGGGAACTCTTGCCGGCCAGTTTGCTGTAATCGTCGATAAAACCGATCAAACCGAAGCCAAGCGTCACCATGAGTATCAGCCAGACATACACGTCCGCCAGATTCGTCCAGAGCAACGTGGATACGACGACCGCCATAATAATTAACATGCCTCCCATGGTGGGAGTGCCTTTCTTCACCAGATGACTTTGCGGCCCGTCATCCCTGATCTGCTGACCGATCTGCATGTCCTGAAGCTTCCGAATCATCCATTTCCCAAAAATCAGACAAATCAGCAGCGCCGTAATGGCGGCAAAGATCGTCCTGAACGTGATATAACGAAAAACGTTAAAGAACGAAATGGTGGTATGCAGCGGATACAGTAAATGGTAAATCAATCTTCTTTACTCCTGATTAATAGTCTGTCTTGTTCTCCTCGCTGACTTTATCTCTGCCGAAATCTTCACAGATCTGCGCCGCAATTCTGTCCATGTTCATGCGGCGCGAACCTTTCACCAGAATCCAGTCCCCTTTTTTCAGGCATTTTTTCAGAAAATCAGTACCGTTTTCCTTATCGGACAAAAAGAGGATGCTGTCGGACGCCATGCCTCCTTCCGTCGCGCCGGCAGCGGTCATTCCGGCATAGTCACCCTGGAGAAACAGCGTCTTCACACCGATGGTGGCAATCAGCATTCCTATCTTCCGGTGCATTTCATCGGCTTGTGCGCCCAGTTCCAGCATGTCTCCCAGAAAAACGTACGCATGGTGATTGCCCTTTAAATCTTTCAGGGTCATCAGGGCTTCCCGGACCGATGCGGGATTGGCATTGTAGGAATCATCCAGAAGATACGCGCCGTTGCGGAGTTTGATAATTTCCATCCGTCCGTGAAACGGACGGAACGCCGAGAGACCTTCCGCAATATTTTTCAGATCCATCCCCGCTGCCACTGCCACCGCCGCAGCGGCCATCGCGTTATTGATGTGATGAAGTCCGGTTATTTTCATTTCCACTTTCTGCGTATTGCCCCGGATAGCAAGGTTGAAACGAACTCCTTTCGCACCGTTTCTTTCGATATCAAAGACGGTCACATCCGCATTGGGGCTCATGCTGAACGTGATCTTCCTGCCTTTCCACGTCTCAGCAGCCGTCAGGATGGCTTCATCATCCAGATTGACCACAATGATTCCCGACGATGGCATATTCAGAAATAAATCCCCTTTCTCTTCCCCGACAACCTGCAGGGACCCAAACCCTTCCAGATGAGCCGGTCCCACGTTTGTAATCAATCCGATATCCGGTTCGGCAATGCGGGTCAGTCGTCTAATTTCTCCCCGGGTATTCGTCCCCATCTCGAGAACCATCATGTCATGCTGATCCGTCAGGCGGAATATCGTCTGCGGCAATCCGATCAGGTTGTTCAGATTCCCTTCCGTCTTCAGGATATTTTTTTTCAACCCGAGGATGGACGCTATCATTTCCTTGGCCGTCGTCTTTCCCGAAGATCCGGTCAATCCGATCACCGGAATGGAAAATTTCTTTCTCCAGTCATGCGCCATCTCTCCCAGCGCGAATAATGTATCGGCAACCTTTATTACCGCAAAGGTATCATCCACTTTCATCCGGCGTATTTTTTCATCATCCTGCGCCAGTATTCCGGCAGCGCCTCCCTGAAAAACCGACTCGGCATAATCGTGACCGTCAAAATGATCCCCCTTCAGGGCGACAAAAAGATTGCCTTTTTTTATCGAACGGGAATCTGTGGAAACGCCGCGAAAAACAGTTTCCGGCAATCCGGACATCATCGTCCCGGACGTTGATGTCAGCACGTCATTCAAAAAAAATACAGGTGACTCACTCTTCATTGTTCGTCTCAATAACTCTTGGTTTCAAGAATCTGCCGTGCAACAACCCGGTCATCAAACGATATCTTCTCCGTCCCGAGAATCTGATAATCTTCATGGCCTTTGCCTGCAATCAAAACGATATCGTCTCTCCGGGCGGCCCTGATCGCCGCCTCAATCGCCTTTCTCCGTTCGGGGATCACTGCATATGAACGAGCACGTCCGTTCATTTTTAACATTTCCGGATCGCTTTTTTTAACGTCTTTCCGGTCAATGCCCGCTTCTATATCAGCGATGATATCCAGCGGATTTTCCAAACGCGGATTGTCCGAGGTAATGATCGTCAAATCGCTGTACCGGGTGGCCGCGTCTCCCATCAGGGCCCTTTTGCCTTTGTCCCTGTTGCCGCCGCAACCAAAAACGGTTATGATTTTGTTTTTTTTAAGCTCGGATAAATTTTGAAGAACACGCCGCAGCGCATCATCCGTATGGGCATAATCGACAAAAACGTGAACCCCTCCGGCGGAAGGCACCGATTCCAATCTCCCAGGAACATGCGATAAATTTTCGATCCCCGCTTTAATCACCGGCACGGGAATGTGTAAAATAAAAGCCGCTCCGGCAGCGGCTAGAATATTGTACAGATTGAATTTGCCGATGAGGGGTGATTGGATCAAGACATTGTTTCCCGCCAAGCGGATGTCCGCTTCTATGCCGTTCAGAGACAGCTTGCAGTTTAACGATCGTACGGCACAGTCGTTTTCTATTCCGTAAGTCAGTGCCGGCAGGGGCACGTCCTTCAGAATTCTCCGTCCCCAGTCGTCATCGGCGTTGATGATCATTTTCTGCGCATAACCTTTTCTGCTTTGCGGAAGGATTTCCGCAAAAAATCTTTTCTTCGCCTGAAAATAATTTTCCATCGTGACGTGATAATCCAGATGGTCGCGGGTCAAATTGGTAAAAATACCCAGATCAAAATCACAATCGTCCACCCTCTTCAAATCAACGGCATGCGATGAAACCTCGGCTACAACATGGGTGACGCCGTCGTCGGCCATGGCGCGGAGGATCTTCTGCATCTCGTAAGATTCCGGCGTAGTGTTGGGAGCATCATAGACCTTGTCGTTATAGCGATAATTGACGGTGCCCAGGACACCGCATTTGCATCCGGCTCCTTTTAAGATGGATTCCAGCAGATAGGAGATGGTTGTTTTGCCGTTGGTGCCCATCACCGCAATTACGGTCAGCGCCGCGGAAGGATCACCGAAATAATTCTTGGCCAGGATCCCCAGCGCCCGGCGGCTGTCGGACACCTTGATCGCTCTTACGAATGGCGGGAACGTCAGAACCTTCTCATGAACAATGAATCTCGCGCCGCGGGATATGGCTTCCTCAATGAAATCGTGCCCGTCACGTTTTAATCCCGGAATGGCAACAAACAGAGACTCCGGCACGCACTGGTCCGCAGAAAAACAAACACCGGACACGTCTCCGGACGCCTCACCCGACATATTGATCATATCCAATCCTTCCGTCAACCGAGTCAGTTTCATGCCATCCTCAATCCGTCAATTCAAAAACCACGCTGCATACACGTTCATGGCCCAGAGGCGCGTGCGGTTCGGGGTACTGACGCACGGCCCAGCCGTTGCCCGATATTTTCAGCTCGATGGATTCGGTTTTTGCTTTTTTCAACGCTTCCCTGATCGTTAATCCCATAAAATTGGGCATGGACGGTCCGTCGCTGTTTTCGACAATTTCAGGGAGCAAGGTTTGTTCCGCCGACACCAACTGCACCTTATCGGTTTTTTCCTTCTTAAAAACGGGGGTTTCTCTGATATCGGTTTTAAAACAGTTCAGAATCTGTTCCGCTATATTTTTGAATACGGGCGCCGACGCAACGCCACCCCATTTGTCTTTTTGCGGCTCATCGAGAACCACCAGTATGGCAACCTGAGGATCTTTAGCCGGGAAAAATCCCATAAACGACGTACGAACTTTTTCCGATGAGTAGACGCCGCGGGCGGTGTCGAATTTCTGGGATGTTCCTGTTTTGCCGGCTACCGCCACATTGACAATCTTCGCATTTTTACCGGTGCCGTCTTCGGCACCAACGACATCCATCAGCATATTCGTCACGCTCTTGGCCACTCTGGGAGAAATGACCTGACGCACCACGGTGGGTGTATAGAGTTTGACCAACCGGTTATCCTGGTCGGCAATGCCGCGCACGATATACGGTTTCATCAAAACGCCGTTGTTCGCGATTGCGGAGACGGCACTGATCAACTGAATGGCCGTAACGGAAATACCCTGACCGAAAGCAATCATGGATGTATCAACTTTTACCCAGTCCCTCACCGGCCGCACCAGTCCGGAAGATTCCCCCGGCAAATCGATTCCGGTTTTGGATCCGAAACCGAATTTTTGAATATAATTATAAAATTTTTCTTTGCCCATTTTCTGGGCAATCTTTGCGGAACCGATGTTACTGGAATATTTTAAGATCTCCCTGACCGTTAATGTGCCGTAACGTTTTCTGTTGGCCTCATGAATCACGCGATCGGCAATCCTGTAATTGCCGTTTTCACAAAAAAATCTGTCCTGTTCGCGAATAACTTTTTCTTCCAGAGCGGCGGCCACCAAAAACGGTTTAAACGTGGACCCCGGATCATAATAATCGGTAATGGCGCGATTCCGCCATCGCTCGGGAGACAGTCCCTGGATGTTGTTCGGATTAAACCCGATCTGATTGGCCAGCGCCAGAATCTCTCCCGTCTTCGGATCCATGACAATAGCCAGCCCTCCCTTGGCGCCTTTTTCAATCACCGCCTCTTTTAAATGGGTCTCAACAAGATATTGGATTCGGTTGTCGATCGTGAGGACAAGGTTGGTATTTTCATTTTTTGCGGTCTGCGTTTTTTCCACCCGGAGGAAAAGTTTCTTCCCTTTGGCATCCCTCGCCCATTCAAGTTTTTCCGGGCTGCCCACTAAAGAGTCATTGTATTTCTTTTCCAACCCTTCCAGACCGGAAGCATCCAATCCGACAAAACCCAGCAGATGGGCGGCCAACTCTCCATTGGGATAAAACCGTTTCGGCTCCTTGACCAGAAAAACGCCCTCGACATCCGCTTTCACCACTGCAGCGGTTTGCTCAGGCGAAATCCGCCTGGCCAGCCAGCAGAAGTTTCTGGGGGCGGATAATTTTTTATACACCGCCTGACTGTCCAACCCGAGGATGTACGCAATCTGTTTGGATGCCTTGGCCGGATCAATGACTTTCGACGGATCGGCACAGACGGAATCGGCCATAATGGAAATGGCCAATTTTTCACCGTTGCGGTCGTAAATAATTCCCCGTTCCGGCTGCAACTGCAAAACCGTCGTATGCTGCCTTGTTGCCAGTTTCTTCAGCTTTTGACCGGATAAAACCTGAAGCTGAAACGCGCGCGATATGAGCGCCACAAATAAAACGAAAAAAAACATGAAAATCATGATGATTCTGAATTTCATTCTTTTTTTCGATTCAATCGCCATGTCAGCCTCCCGATTTTCTTATAACAATGACCTGTTCATTGTCAGGGTAGGACATCTGCAATCTGTCGCGGACGAGATTTTCTATTCGTTGCGGCGATTTGAGCATGGCATATTCCAGTTTCAATTTTTTCTGTTCTTCCAGAATTTTCTCCTGGGTACTGATTTCCGCTGCGATATTGTATTCCAGTTCGGTCATGCGAATATGCGAGCCGACATAAGCAACAAACACAAGCATCAGCACAACGGCGAGAACAATAAACGTCGGATATTTAATTCCGACGGACGCTCCTTCGACTTCTCCCAGATGGGGGACAACTCGTGCGTCTGCTGATTGAGCGGATGGGGCCATCTTACAATCTCCCGGCTACTCTTAATTTAGCGCTTCTCGCCCGCGGATTGGACGCTATTTCTTCCTCCGAAGGCATGATCGCTTTTTTTGTCAGATTTTTAAGTTTGGCATCTCTCTGACAGACACAAAACGGACTGTCGGGGGGGCATACGCAACGCCCTTCCAGCGAACGAATCTCATTTTTGACAATACGGTCTTCCAGAGAATGAAAAGAGATCATGCAAAGACGGCCGCCGGTCTTTAACACATCAACTGCCGCATGCATGGCCGGTTTGATGTTGTCCAACTCGTGATTCACGGCAATTCTGATCGCCTGGAACGTTCTGGTCGCGGGATGAATTTTGCGCCATCGCGTTCCGGCGGGCATGCAGGATGCGACAATCGCCGCCAGCTGTGTCGTTGTTGCAATCGGCGATTCCTGTCTTTTTTTTGATATTGCCCTGGCTATTCTTGAAGCCATTTTTTCTTCTCCGTAAAACCTAATAATTTTTTCCAGTTCGTTTTGCGCGAAGCTGTTGACAATATCATAAGCGCTCAACGTCATGCTGCGATCCATGCGCATATCGAGCGGCGCCTGCTGACTGAAGCTGAAACCTCGTTCAGATGCATCCAGTTGACGGGATGAAACACCCAGATCCAGAAGCACACCGTCAACTTTTTCTATGTTTAAACTTTTCAGTATATGGTCTAAGTTAACAAAATTTTCTTTTAGTAAAATTTTGCGTGAGCCGAATTCTTGCAGTCTTTTTTCGGCAAACCGCAGAGCTTCATCATCGCAATCAATGCCGATCAGCAAAGCATCCGTCTGCTTGAGGATCGCGTATGAATGGCCAGCCCCTCCAACGGTGCCATCCACATAAACCCCGGCCCTGCTGACGATAAGCGAATCTATAACTTCCTTCACCATGACCGGCTGGTGATAAAACTCGGCCGTCATGGTTTAAATTCCCAGATCAGCTATAAAGTCGGCGCATTTGTCAATTTCTCCGACAGCCTGCTTCATCCTTTCTTCGAAACGGTCCTTCGACCAGATTTCAATATTTTTCAGCATGCCGGCCAGAACAATATCTTTTTCCAATTGAGCATATTCGCGCAAAGACGGCGGAATCAGCACACGCCCCTGTCCGTCAATACTGCAATCAATCGCTCCGGACATAAAGAAACGCTGAAACGATCTGACTTCCTTGCGCAACTTGGATTGATGGGCGACCTTCTCTTCAATAACCAGCCATTCATCGTAAGGAAAGACCATGAGATACTGATCCCAGTTGGTAATCACCATCCGGTTGTCATACTCTTCAGCAAAGATTTCACGAAACTTTGACGGAAAGATTATCCTTCCCTTTTCATCAATTGTATGGTGATACTGCCCCCTGAAAACAGACATCACTTCCCTCCACGATAAGCCACTTTACTCCACGTGGCAACTATAGAGGCGCTATTTGTCTTTGTCAAGTAAAAAATGCAACTTTTTTTTAAATTAAATAGCTTAAAATTACTGAAGAAATAGGGAAATTCTGATAAAAAAATATTTTATGGCGAGAAAAACAAAAAAACAGGAAATTTTTAAACAAAGGCTGGATTTTTTATTTTAATACTCCTCAGCGGGAATATCATATTCAAGTAATTGATTTTGTTCATCTTTTAAATGAATATACCGATTAACCGCCTGATTATGTTCCACCAACGAACTGGAAAAATGGTGGGTGCCGTCTTTTTTGGAAACAAAATAAAGATAATCGACAGAACTCGGGAAAAGCGTTGCCTTTAGCGAATCCAAGCCGGGATTGGCAATCGGCCCCGGAGGTAACCCTTTGATCCGATAGGTATTATATGGAGAATTCCTCTTCAGGTGACTACGAAAAATTTTACCCTCAAAGTCATCCATGTCATAAACGGCTGTCGGATCGCTTTGCAAAGGCATTCCTCTTTTCAATCTGTTGTAAAATACAGCGGCAACGGAAGGTTTCTCGAGAGCACTACCGGACTCTTTGCCGATGATGGAGGCCATGGTCACTAATTTATGCACGCTTAATCCCATCTGATTCGCCCTCCGAATCATGGACGGCGTCATTTTCTGCCAGAATGTATCGACCATTTTCTTCATGATGCGACGTGTATTCATCGAACGGTTAAAATGATACGTATCAGGAAACAGATACCCTTCGATAGACTCCGCTTCAATATTCAACGATTTTAAGAATTCCTGATCCCGGGCCAGTTCAAAAAATATTTCTTTATTAATCAGCTTATGCTTGTCCAGAATCACCGCGATGTCGCGAAATGACAAATCTTCCGGAATCACAACCTCATAGACTTTTATATCACCGTGCATGAGTTTGTTAATCATTGTTATGGGGTTCGTCAACGTATTGATTTCATACTCTCCGGCACGAATGTTACGACTGGCCCTCTTGATCGCGGCCAGGCTGTAAAAGAAAAAACGGTTTGTGATTAATCCTTCTTTCTGAAGCAATTCAGTCGCTTCCATGAAGCTGGAACCTGTCGGGATATCAATAACAACCGTTTTATCTCGGACATCGATCGGACTGAATGCATAATCCAATAACATAATACAGAATATGAGGACGACGGCAACACTGTATAAAACAGTGCGGCGAATCCATCTTCTTCCGGAAAATATTTTTTTCAGAAAAATGAAGATTTCATGGAATTTACTTTTCCAAGCGCTTGCCCGTGATGTCATTTGATCGACCGCGTTGTTTTCTTCATTTGACTTTTTCAGGATATTCTTTTTATCAGGATTTTTCATGGTTGTTCAGAAATTATTTTTTTAATGATGGGGCGACAGAGTCCAGATAACTTTGAAGAATAAGACAGGCCGCCAGTTTATCGACCATTTTTTTTCTTTTTTCCCACCGGATACCGGAGTTGATCAGTATTTCTTCGGCTTCTTTGGTGGACAGCGTTTCCGGCCACCTGATCACCGGCAAACCGAAGGTTTTTTCCAGCAGCGCGGCAAAACGATTAACTTTTTCGCACTGGATGCCTTCCGAACCGTCCAGCTTCAGGGGATACCCGATGACGATTTTCTCAACGTTAAAATCCCTGATGAGCCTCTCTAAAATTTCCCCGTCATGCTTTTTTGTTTTTCGTATGATTGTGGACAATCCCTGGGCTGTCAACCCCAGTTCATCACAGATGGCCGCCCCTATTCGTTTTTCGCCGTAATCAAGACCAAGTATACGCAAAAAATACCTCTTTATTTTTTTCTAACAATTCCATCCGGCATTTTCAAGAATTAATTTGTCCAGTTTTTTTCAACATGGGTTTTTTATTTTTGATGTCTTGAAATATAACCTTGTTAAAAAATGAAGAGTTTGTTATTTTTCACTTTCAGATAATCAGGATTAAAAAATGAAGCATTTTGTTTTGGGCACCGCCGGTCATGTCGATCACGGGAAAACGGCTTTAATCAAAGCTCTTACAGGAATTGACACAGACCGTCTCAAAGAGGAAAAACAAAGGGGCATCACCATCGAACTCGGTTTTGCTTCCCTGAAATTGCCTTCGGGGCTGACACTCGGGATAGTGGATGTTCCCGGACACGAAAAGTTTGTGAAACACATGGTTTCCGGCGCTGCCGGCATTGATCTGGTTTTAATGGTCATTGCCGCAGATGAAGGCATCATGCCTCAAACAAGAGAACATCTGCACATCTGTTCCCTTCTGGGAATCTCCAGGGGAATCGTAGCCCTGACCAAGATTGATCTCGTGGAAAAAGACTGGCTTAATCTTGTCGAGTCTGAAATCACCGATTTTCTTCGAGGAACATTTCTGGAAAGCGCACCGGTCATTCCCGTTTCCGCCATAAAACAGGAGGGGTTGTCCGAGCTACTTCAGGCCCTGGATACCATCATCGCAGAGATTACCGCAAGAACGGACGACGGTATTTTCCGTCTGCCCGTGGATCGCATTTTTACCATGAAGGGTTTCGGCACAATCGTCACCGGTACCCTGGTTTCCGATCACCTTAAAACAGGGGAAGACGTACAGATTCTTCCCCAGAATATTTCCGCCCGCATCAGAGGCATTCAGGTACATAACCGGCCTGAGGAAGAAGCCTGGGCCGGACAGCGTACAGCGGTCAACCTGCAAGGTATTGAAAAATCCGCCATCGTGCGAGGCAATGTTCTGGTGCGGCCGCACACCGTCTGGCCTACGCAGCGGCTGGATATCGCCGTCGACTATCTTTTCGCCAATACCAAAAGTCTTAAAAACCGCGCGCTGGTTCGGCTGCACACCGGCACGAACGAAATCATTTCCCGGATTATTCTTCTGGATACAGATGAACTTGCCCCCGGGCAGCAAGGATACGCCCAACTCATTCTTTCTGAAAAAGACGTTGTTGTCGCCGGCGATCATTTTGTCTTGCGCAGTTATTCCCCGGTTACCACCATCGGCGGCGGCGTCATTATCGATCCGCTTCCGCAAAAACATAAACGGTTCAACCGCGGAGCGATCGAAGAACTGATGTTGCTGCAAAAAGGCACCTTACCGGAAAAAATTACCGTCATTCTGGACAGGACCGGGTTTAAAGGAACCCCGCTTCAACAATTGGCCTTCCGTCTGGGAATGAAATCCAGAAAAATACGAGAGGTTCTGGACGATTTATTTTCCAAAAAGGAGGCGTTTCTGCTTGATAGCGAGGACACGACGGTTATTTCCGCACGTTTTTTCAATCGACTCGAAGAGATGATCATTTATAATCTCAGTGGGTATCACAAGAAAAATCCCCTGAAAGAAGGCATTCCCAAAGAAGAGCTGAAGGGATCCCTTGCCAATGATATTTCACCGAAACTCTTTAACATGGTTCTCAACACGCTCAACAAAAAAGAGACGATCGTCAGCAACAAAGATAATGTGCGTCTGGCCAAACATCAGGTGGAGCTTGCGGGTGATCTGGATGCTCTGCGTCAGAATATTATCGGAATATACAAAACAGCAGGACTGATGCCTCCTTCGCTGACAGACGTCATCAACAAATTTATTGACAGGAAAAACAAAGCACAAAACATTGTCAGCCTGATGCTCAAAGAAGGAGAATTGATCAAGATCAATGAAGAACTATGCTTTTCCGGCGAAATCCTGAGCAAACTGCGCAATGATTATAAGGCAATGCTGATTAAAGACGGCAAGGCAACACCGGCCAGTTTTAAGGAACTGACAGGTCTTTCCCGCAAATATATCATTCCACTAATGGAATACTTTGACATGAATAAACTGACGGTTCGGGTAGGAGATCACCGCGTATTAAGGGAAAAAACATGAACGATTTGCAAAAAATCATCAAGACGATAAGATGCTTTTCCGGCAGCTATTCTGCCGTGTCCGGATCCCGCGTCAAAGTGATCCAGGAAGTGATGATCACCGTCCGGGTCAACAAAACCCCCCTGGCCAATATTGCCTGCGCCGGCATTCATCTCGAAGAACTTGCCGCCGGATTCTTACGATCGGAAAAGATCATCACCCGCCGGCAGGACATTGAAAACATCTCCCTTGCCAAAAACCGGGTTGACGTTCTTTTGAAGAACAAAAATTTTTTTCCGGACGTGTCCGTGAAAAATATTGCATCGAGCGGCGCACGCGGCCGAAGCAACGTCGCTCTGCTGACGCCGCTGAACGTCCCGGCCGGCTTGAGTATCAACACAGCGCTGGCACTGAAACTTATGGACGATCTTTTAAACGGTTCGGCAATGCATAATGAAACTGGCGGCACGCACTGCTCGGCCCTGGCCTTTAGAAAAAAAATTGCGGCTCTGCGCGAAGATATCGGCCGGCACAATACCATCGACATGCTGGGCGGATATGCTCTGCTGAATAAACTCAATCTCCATCGGGCCATCATATTGACCACGGGCAGAATTTCTTCGGAAATAGTCTATAAGATATGGAACATGGGCGTACCGTTCATCATCTCTCATTCCGCACCAACGGCCAATGCCGTGACCCTGGCAAAACAGGCCAATATAACGCTGATCGGCTATGTCAGGAAAGGACGGATGAGCATATACTCTCACGAAAGGCGGGTCATCATTTGAACCATAAAAACGTTTATCTCAAGGATATCAAACAGGGCGATAAAGTTGCTTCTTCTTTTCTGGTAACGGAAAAAAACATGGCCTTTTCACAAAAAGGCTCCCCCTATCTGACGGTAAGGCTGAAAGATAAAACCGGCGAAATGGAATGTAAAGTATGGGAAAACGCCTTGGAATTCGATAACGTCTTCAAAAAAGGCGATGTCATTTTTATCGAAGGACGGGCCGCAAGCTACAAAAACTCGCTGCAAATATCCATTCTCAACATCAAGAACATTCCCCGGCAAGATATTGATCCTGCCGATTATCTGCCTGCGGTAAAGACCGACGTCAAAACAATGTTTGCGGAACTGCTGGCCTTTGCGGAAAAAGTAAACCATAGGCATCTCAAGGCATTGCTGAATGCTTTTCTGCAGGAAGAGGAAACTGCAGCCCGTTTTCGGCGAGCGCCCGCGGCCAAAGGATTCCACCATACCTACCTGGGAGGACTTCTGGAACATACGCTTTCGGTGGTCCGCCTGCTGGATAAAGTTGCCGATCATTATTCCATCCTCGACAGGGATATGCTGATCACCGGAGGCATTCTTCATGACATCGGCAAAATTTACGAATTCTCTTTCGAGAGCATTATTGACTACAGCGACGAAGGAAGATTGATCGGCCACATCGTTATGGGTGTGGAAATGATCGATCAGAAAATCACGGCAATCAACGGTTTTCCGCCGCAGCTGGCAATGGAAATGCGACACATCATTCTCAGCCACCACGGCGAATTCGAATTCGGTTCTCCCAAGCGTCCGAAGACTCTGGAAGCGCTCGTCGTCCATTATATCGACGATCTGGACGCCAAATTCAATGCTTTTCAGACCTTCATGAACGAGTCCTCCAGTCCCGATTCCGATTGGACCGTGTATCATCGTTTTTTAGAGCGTTTTCTTTATAAAAAGAAAAACGCCGCCTTCGATATTCCTGAAGATCCGAAAATTTAAACTTGATTTTTGACTAAAAAAAAGCGTATGAAAACGCACTGCAAATCAAAAATTAATAAACAAGAAAACTATCTACCAACACCATCACGATAGTTCATTAAATACTTTACAGGGGGGAGGATGTAGTTATGGCATACAGGACGGATACTTTATGCGGCATTTTTCACAATCAGGCATTGCGTTACGGTGATCAGGTTGAACTGCTTCGGGCCAAGTTTGATCAAAACGGCAATCCCAGCGCTCAATGGCATTCCCGGACATGGAAAGAGACCCGGGAGGAAGCCATCGGCCTCGCCAAGGGGCTCATGGTCCTGGGGCTAAAAAAAAGCGACCGTATCGTTATTTTTTCGGAAAGCAGACCCGGATGGATTATTGCCGATCAGGCCATTCAGGCCTGTTGCGCCATCGGCGTTCCCCTTTATCCGACGTTAACCGTGGAAGAGCTGGGCTACATGACATCGGACAGCGGATCCAAAATTGTCATTGCGTCCACACAGGGCCGCGGAGAGATGGCTCTCAAAGCAAAAGCACAGGGGGTTCCCATTGAAAAAATCATCGTCATGTGCTCCTGGGAAGGCGCAAAACCCGAAGGGGTTTACACGTTTGATGAAGTTATCGACTTAGGCAAAGGGAAAATCAGCGACGAAGAAATAGAAAAAAATATCAACAGCGTCACTCCGGAAGACGTCACTTCCATCATTTATACATCGGGCACAACGGGAAAACAGAAAGGCGCCATTCTGACCCAGAAAAACTGGGTATCCAACATGCTTCAGGCTTCCAATTCCACGCTGATGCGGAAACAGCGTGAACTGGGACTTCACCTGACTTTCCTGGTTCACCTGCCGATGTGTCACGTATTCGGCCGGACAAGCGATTATCATGTGGGTGCTCTGCAGCAAAGCGGGATTCTGGTTTTTGCTGAAAGCTTTGAAAAAATCCCAAAGAATATTCTCGAAGTCAGACCGAATGTTTTAATCAGCATTCCCCGATTATGGGAAAAGATTTATGACACGACCCGGTCGATTGTGTCCCGTCAGGATAAACGGGTCCAATCCATTTTCAACTGGGCCACCCGGCTGGGTGAAAAATACTGCGAAGCGATGGCTACAGCGACCAGACTGGGTTTCTTGGATCTGCTCCAGTTCGCGCTGGCGAACATTCTGGTTTTCAATAAAATCAAAAAAACAGCCGGATTGGATCATGTTGTTCTCGGCATATCGGGTGGCGGCAAGCTATCCAAAGAAGTTTGCGTTTTTATCCGGGCTCTGGGCATTCAGCTGGCCGAAGGTTACGGACTGACCGAAACGTCGCCCGTCATCAATTTCAACGAACCGGAATTCGCCACCAGCTTTGATATCAGCAAGGCCAGTTGGTTTCAAAAAAAGATGCTTGATTTAACGGTTGATTTGATGGTCACCAAGCAGGCCAAAGGGCTTTCTCCCTATACCAATCCTCTCCGCTCCTTGAGTCTTTCTCTGGCATACAACACGCTCGCCCACAAATTGCAGATTAAACCCGGCACCGTCGGAAGACCGGCGTTGTGGACGGAAGAAAAAATCGCAGAGGACGGCGAAATTCTTGTCAAGGGACCTCAGGTCTTCCAAGGTTATTGGAATCTGCCGGACGCAACCAAGGAAGCTTTCACGGATGACGGATGGTTCAAAACGGGCGACATCGGAGAATTTGACAAGGACGGATTTCTTACAATTACCGACCGCAAAAAGGAACTGTTTGTCACATCAGGAGGCAAGAATATTGCACCTCATCCGATCGAACTGGCCCTTACCGCCAAACCGTATATCGATCAGGTCTGTTTGATCGGAGATGCGAGAAAATACATTTCCGCACTGGTCGTTCCCGATTTTCAGGAACTGCATCGTTTTTCCAAACACAACGGCATCCCGGCGTGTTCCGATAAAGACCTGCTTGCCAACGAACAGGTCAAAGAACTGATTCAGAAACAGGTTGATGAAGTCAACGAAGCACTGCCCCGCTACGAGCAGATCAAATATTACAAACTACTCGATAAGCCCTTCAGCGTCGAAACGGGCGAATTGACTCCCACGCTGAAGTTAAAACGCAGAATCGTTTTTGAAAAGTTCAAGGACGATATTGAAAGCATGTACAAAGATTAACATCGCGGAAGTCTTAAAAAAAGACATAGGGGGACGGTCATCGTGGACCGTCCCCCTATTTTTTGGTCATTATGTCAATGGGGGTGACTCTTTATCTGCCCTTGAAATCCGGCTGTCTTTTTTCCATGAAAGCAACAAAGGCTTCTTTCAGGTCATCTGTGGCGAGCAGGAACATGTTTTTTTGAATGGCCAGAGACATTCCTTCGCTGACGCTCGTACCTCTGCTGAAATTAAGAACCTCCTTCGTGCATTCAATAGCCAGCGGAGCGTTCTCTGTGATTTGTCGAGCCATTTCACGGGCCGCCTCATAAAGCGCCGCCTGATCAGCATAGACATGATTGACCAGCCCCATTTTCTCAACCTGCTGGGCATTATAAAAGGCAACGGTGAACGCGATTTCTCTGGTATAGCCCTGCCCCACGATCAGAGGCAATCGTTGAAGCGCGCCCATGTCGGCGCACAAGCCGATTTTCGGTTCCTTCAGGCAGAACGTCGCATCCTGAGTACAGAGGCGGATATCGCAGGCGGAAATAATGTGAAGTCCGGCTCCAATGCACTGACCATGCACAGCGGCAATGACCGGTTTGGGACATTCTTCAATGACATTGCAGCAATCAAACAACGGCTGTGATTTTTTAATCATATCCCATGGCGCTCTGGTTGTTCCCGTAAAACCACCGGCGGCATCCTTCAAATCCAGACCGGCACAAAAAATTCTGGCCCTGCTTTTTAAAATGACAACTCTCACGTCATCCATGGCACTTAATTTTCTAAACACATCCGTAATTTCCGAGGCAAGTTCCAGGCTAACGGCATTTAAGCTTTTTTCTCTGGCCAGGGTTACGGTTGCGATATGATCCTTGACCTCCAGTTCAATAAATTTATAATTCATATTTTTCTCCTTAAAAAAATTTTACACGTTCAATTGTCCCGGCACTCCTTGTACAAATTATGCTTCATGATGTATTGACGGACCTTGCCGGGTGTAAGATATCGGATGGAATTGCCGGTTCTGACCATGTCTCTCATGCGCGACGACGAAATATCCAGGAAACTCGTATGGCGAAAATAGATGGCCTGTCCCGTTGGACCTTTAAATCCGTCGGTTTTTTTATCGTAGATGAATTTTGCGGCAAAGGTTCTCGGCAGAATTGCATCAAGCCTCATATCATCATAACCGGGACGGGTCATCACGGCAAAATTACATAATAGCAAAAGCCTTTCCCAATCCTTCCAGGTTGTCACCGCCTGAAACGCATCCTGCCCGACAATAAAATAAAGTTCCAGATCTTCCATGTATTTATTAAGAATGTATTCGACTGTTTCCACGGAATAGGATTTACCGGCGCGCAGATTTTCCACCTCGGAAAAAGAGAAATTGACATTGTCTTCAATAGCCAAACGAATCATCTGCTCGCGATGATTGAACGCAGTGATATCCGCTTCCAGCTTGTGCGGCGGTCTAGAGGATGGAACAAAGATGATACGATTCAGATTGAAAATTTCGAGCATTTCCTCCGCCCCGCGCAAGTGGCCGAAATGAATCGGATCGAAAGTGCCGCCGAAAAGTCCCCATCTCATGTTCTCACCTGTCCGTTCCCGTAAATGATAAATTTTGTTGTCGTCAGTTCTTCCAAGCCCATGGGGCCGAAAGCATGAAGTTTTGTCGTCGAGATTCCGATTTCGGCGCCCAGTCCCAGTTCAAAGCCGTCGCTGAAACGGGTCGACGCATTCACTAGGACGGTCGAAGAATTGACATCGTTTAAAAAGCGCTGGGCATTGGAATAATCACCCGTAATGATCGATTCGGTATGCAGAGAGCCGTATTTTTCAATATGGGCAATGGCTTCATTCATGTTTTCCACTACCTTCACAGCCAAAACCAGGTCCAGATATTCGGCAGACCAGTCATCTTCAACCGCCTTTTCGATTCGTTTCAAAATCGATTTTGTTTTTTCGCATCCCCGGATGACGACGCCGGCTTTTTTCATTTTATTGGCAACCACGGGAAGAAATTTCCCTGCGATCGTCTGATGCACAAGCAACGTTTCCATCGCGTTGCACACGCCGGGGCGCTGTGTCTTTGCGTTCAAACAAATATCAACGGCCATGGCCATATCGGCGCTGGCATCCACAAAAATATGACAGACCCCCTTATAGTGCTTGATGACAGGGATTCTTGACTGGGCAACCACCGCGCGGATCAGATCTTCCCCGCCGCGGGGAATGATTAAATCGATGTATTCTTCCATTTTCAGCATGGCAGCCACCGCTTCGCGGTCCGTCACCGGAATGACCTGAATCGCTTCCACGGGAATGGATGTATCCTGTAATACTTTCCGCAAAACGGATGCAATCGCCAGATTGGATTTGATCGACTCGGAACCGCCGCGTAAAATGACGGCATTGCCCGCTTTCAGGCAGAGCGCTGAAGCGTCCACCGTAACGTTCGGCCGCGATTCGTAAATAATGCCGATCACTCCCAGGGGAATGCGCATTTTTCCCACCAGCAAACCATTGGGCCGGCGCCACATGGAAATGATTTTACCGACAGGATCGGGCAGCGTAGCAACTTCCCTCAATCCTTTGGCCATTTGATCGATCGTTGATTGTTTAAGGGTCAGACGTTCCAGCATGGCTTTGGAGATGCCTGCTTTTTTCGCGCCGTTTACATCTTTGGCGTTTTCATCCAGAAGAAATTTAGAATTCCGTTCCAAGGCTTCCGCCATGCGTAAAAGAGCCGTGTTTTTTTCCGTTTCAGTCACACGGGAAAGTTTTTTTGCGGCCAGCGCCGCATTCCGGGCAATGTGCTCAACAGAATCTTTTATATCCATGATAATCATCCTCACGTGAAATGAATTTCCGGATTCCGGAAGCGGAACCGGAAATGTTGTCCAATAACAAACGGTATTTTTTACGCCCAGTGTTTTTCGGAATCCTTTCCAAACTCTCACGCCGGACTTGAAAAAATCCGAGTAAAGAACGTCGGGCCGTCATCATGATGATGTTCCGGACAGATCATCACTGATGCTGCCCATTGCGAAATCTTCCATCTCATGACACCGGGTGTCCGGCAGACATTGCCCCATTTTCCCATGTCTGTTTGAGCCATTTTAAACAGTCCGGACGCACGGCCTGTGTCGTCGATAAATTTTCTTGCATTTTGACCAATTACTGATAAAACGTGCCCCACTTAAAAGACATAATAGAAATTATGAACCCTCTTCTCACATAAGAATTCATAAGAGCTGTAAGTGAATCTACAAGACAAAAGTTTACGTGTCAAGGCCTTTGCCCGGACATAAGATCTATGAGTAGAATACGAATTAAAGCCGGCAGGAAAATTTATCAACTCATCAAAGACGGCGGGTTCAACTTTGATCTGATTTCGACGTATTTCGGACCGGCGGTTGGACCGCGCTGGCTGATTGCCAGCGGATTCGATTTGACACTCCTTGAAAGATGTTCTCTGGGCCGTTCGACCCCTGTCCAGCTCGTGGGCTCTTCAGCGGGCGCCTTCCGTTTTGCTGCCTGGCTGCAACCGGAAGCCGTCAAATCCTACCGGCAACTGATGGAGGCTTACATTCATGTTACCTACACAAAAAAAGATACACCGGCAACGACGCTGGAAAAAATAACCGGCATCATCAATGCGTATCTGGAAAATGACGCCCTGCCTTTTGCCCTGAACAACAAGAAATACCGGCTGACCATCATTACAGCGCGTTCACGCGGCCTTGTCGCTTTTCAAAACGTCTTATTGCAGAAAACAGGACTGATTTTCTGTTTTCTATTGAACTATTTAAGTAGAGAAAATATTTACAAATTTTCCGAAAGAGTCGTTTTTTACAATGCGTCCAAACCGCCGGCTTTTTGCCTGAAACCGCAATTCCGCGGCATCTATGTCCCGCTGAACGAAATCAATTTCAAATACGCTGTGCTGGCTTCGGGCGCAATCCCGCTGGTGATTGAAGGTGTCCGCGACATTTTTGGCGCTCCCCGCGGCGTGTACCGCGATGGCGGCCTCATCGATTATCATCTGACCCATCCGTTTGCGTCCGGAGAAAACGACATCGTGCTTTTTTTTCATCATCAGGAAAGGATCATTCCGGGATGGCTGGACAAAAAAATAACGCGCCGTGCGCCCGATCCCAATATACTGAATAATGTTTTAATGGTCTTTCCTTCTCAATATTTTACGGAAAGCCTTCCCGGCGGAAAAGTCCCCGACCGCACGGATCTGGTCACATTCATTGACGACCCGCAAACAAGAATCAGAAATTGGTGCAAAGCGGTGGACCTGTCCGCTCCGCTGGGCGACGACTTTCTGGAACTGGTAGAAAGCGGCAGACTCCGCGATGTGGTGGAACCCTTTTAACCAAAGGATGCTCCGGACGGAATTTTTAAGAATGAATTTGGAAGAAAAAATTTTCCTCCTGCAGGAAATTTTCAAAGACTGTATCCTTTGTCCGCGAAACTGTCATGTGAACCGGACGAAAAACGAACGGGGATATTGCGGTCTTGCGGCCAGTATTATCATGGATTGCGCGTTGGCCCATCACGGCGAAGAACCGCCGCTCTCCGGCACGCACGGCGCGGGAACGATTTTTCTTTCCTCCTGCAACCTGGGCTGCATTTATTGTCAGAATCACCAGATTTCCCACCACATCACAGGGCAGGAAATGAATTCAAGGCAACTGGCCGATGTGATGCTCGATCTGGAGAAACGGCAATGCCACAATGTAGAACCGGTCACGCCCACGTCACAGATGCCGCTGGTGATGGAGGCGCTGTTGATTGCACGCAAGGCAGGATTGAAAATTCCTTTTGTGTATAATTGCGGTGGTTATGAAAGCCCGGACATCCTGAAACGGCTGGACGGCATGGTGGACATTTATCTGCCGGATTTCAAATACGGCCAGGAGGAAGACAGCATGATGTTTTCCGCCGCCCCCGGATATCCGTGGTTTGCCGCGGACTCGATAAAAGAAATGGTGCGCCAGGTCGGCGACGCGTTGGAATTAAAAAACGGGATAGCGCGGAAAGGCATCATCATTCGTCATCTGGTTCTGCCCGGGCGCATCGAGAATTCCAAAGCAGTTTTGAGATTGATCAGCAGAAAAATATCCAACAATGTTTTTTTAAGCCTGATGTCTCAATATACGCCCATGGCCAAGGTCCGCAATCATCCGGATTTAAAACGCCGAATTACAAAAAAAGAGTACGAACAGGTTTTGGACTATGCCGAGAAATTGGGTTTTCATAACCTGTTTATTCAAGAAGTCAGCGACTTCGACCTGACACCGGATTTTAGCCTGGATAATCCATTCAAATCCTGAAAAGAATTTATGGACATTGATATACGTGAAATTTACGATCGTTTTGCCCAAACTTACGACAAAAACCGTTACCTGTTCGATATGACGGATGTCATGGACGATTTCTTCAGAAGACTGCCTTCCATCAAAGGCAGTTTGCTCGATCTGGGTTGCGGTGCGGGTGAACCGTTTCCCGCCTATTTCATTCAAAAGGAATGGCAGGTTACCGGAGTGGACTTTTCATCAAAAATGCTGGAATTGGCCCACCGTTACCAACCGGCAATGAAGACCATCGCCGCAGACATCCGGGAGGTGGAGTTTCCCGGCGAACAATTTGATGCGGTAACAACCATTTATTGTCTCTTCCACATTGAATACGAAAAGCACGAAGGCATTTTCCGGAAAATTTACCGCTGGCTTAAACCGGGCGGCAGGGGACTTTTTACCTACGCCACAAAAGCGTATACCGGAGCGGACAGCTTTAGCGGTTACAGGAAATTTATGGGAGAACGGCTGTTCTACAGCCACACGACACCTGAAAAACTGAGGGGAATCCTGGAAACCATCGGGTTTAAAATAGACGCATTTCAATACCGCAGTATAGGCGGTGAAACTTTCCTGTGGGTGACTATCGCCAAACCTTAATGTTTAACCCGACAAAGGGAAATTTGCTCATCGCCCCGGGTTTTCACGGCATTTCAAAAACCTGTACGCCTTTGGGTGGCTTGAAGAGGAAAAACGTCTTCGGAAGTCCGGTGTTGAATTGAATACGGGAAAATCTCAGATCCGTTGAATTACCGAAAGCGTCATCAAAACTTAACCGCAAGATATAAAAATTGTTTTTATCAATTGTAAGCCTCAACACATTGAACGTCGTATTTTTTTGACGCGGCGTAAGCACGAGGAGATAATGACCGTCTTTGTCCGGAGATATGGCGCTGTCATATGTGATGATGAAATCATCTTTGAGTTTTCCCGATCCGGAAAAAAAATCGATCAATAGTCGGGATTGAAAAATGCTTTCGGCGCTCTGTCGGTAGGCAACTTTTTCCTGCGGAAGATAGAGCCAGGCCGTCTGATGATTCATCACCAGTTTTTTCCCCTGTGGCTTTGTATAATTCCATGACATATTTTGGGGATTTTTAAAGAAAACGCGACCTTCTTCCCGCTGTGTCTTTTTGATCGACTTGACCGTTGTCTCCTGAATAAAATCCGCGCTGAGATCTTTTGTTGACTCATAGGACAGCTGCAATTTTTGTACAACATCGTCAATGGCCGGACGTTCTTCGGAAAAAGAGCTGCCAGGTATGGAAATTGCCACGACAATAACGCTCAGAGCAATCCATGACGATGTAAATAGCTTATTTCTATTAAGAAAAAATTTCATCATTTTTTGTAAAAAATCGATCTTTTCTGGCACATTTTTTTTCGCAGAGTTTATATCTTGTTTCATAAATACTTCTTAAATGGCGATACCTAAAGGGAATATTAATAAGATATTGATTTTACTTGATATTTAAATTGCTCAAACCTTGGGCAATTTGGTGTAAAATCGTAACAATTACGCACTTAGAGAGTTTATCAACAAAGTTGTCCACAACGATTTCCACAGTCTTGTGGACTAAGCGCGTTTACAAATTTTGTCCACAGAAAATTATTACCGGGAACGTTTTTTTCCGTTCGCGATTTTAATTCGCCAGCCGAAGGGGTCCTCCACCATGCCGTATTGAATTTTGAGGATTTCATTATATAATTTTTCGGCCAACGCACCGGTTTTCCCGCCGTTTATCGCATACTCCTTATCGCGGAAGTAAATATTTCCGACCGGCGAAATGACCGCCGCCGTTCCGGAAGCAAATGCTTCTTTTAATGAACCGTTTTCCGAGGTTTTGATAACCTCTTCAATCGATATCGGTCTTTCGACAACGTTTGTCCCCAGATATCTGGCCAGCGTAATGACTGAATTACGCGTCACACCGGGTAGAATCGATCCTCCAAGCGGAGGCGTAATCAATTCGTCGCCGATCACGAAAAATATGTTACTGGTCCCGACCTCCTCCACGTATTTTTTCTCCACGGAGTCCAGCCAAAGCACCTGCGTGTACCCCATGTTTGTTGCGATTCTGCTGGCGTAAAGACTGGCGGCATAATTGCCGGCGGCCTTGACATGACCGATACCGCCGCGCACCGCGCGAACATATTCCTCCGAAACATACATTTTTGTCGGCGAAAATCCCTGAGGATAATAGGCGCCCACCGGGCCGACTACAATGAAGAACAAATACTCATTGGCCGGATGAACGCCCAGGGCCGCTTCCGTCGCAATCATGGTCGGACGGATATACATGGACGTTCCTTCACCGTGAGGAATCCAGTCTTTTTCCAGAAGCACCAGTTTTTTCATGGCTTCCATAAAAAGATCTTCATCGATTCGGGCCATACACAGTCTTTCGGCGGATGCATTCATCCTCTTAATATTTTCCATCGGACGGAAAAGATAAATGGCACTGTCCTGTCCCCGATAGGCCTTCAGTCCCTCAAATATTTCCTGACCGTAATGCAGGCACATGGCCGTGGGATCAAGCTGTAAAGGATGATACGGTTCGATGACGGGATCGTACCATCCCTCCCCCTCTCTATATTTCATGGTAAACATATGGTCCGTGAATATTTTACCGAAACCGAGTTTTGATTCATCAGCGGGCTTGGTTTTTCTTTTTTTCAGCGGTACTTTTTTTATTTTGATCTCCATAAATACCTCTTTCTCCAGTCTGCCGGCCGGACAATCATTTCATCAGGACGCCGCTCTGGTTGTGATAGTCTTTTTTTGACATAGCACTAAATCAATCCTCTATCAAGGTTTCGATACTGAATCGCTTCGGCAACGTGAGACGTTCTGATCGATTCGTCATGTTCCAGATCGGCAATAGTGCGGGACACTTTCAGTATCCTGTTGACCGCGCGGGCGCTTAAGCCCAGTTTTTCCATGGCCATGTCAATCAGTTTGTGCGCTTCCTCATCGACCTGACAGAATTGACGGATGTGCTTTTCCGTCATCCGCGCATTGCACATGATTCCGTTTGTGCCGAAACGCTCATTTTGTATATTCCGCGCATTGCTCACGCGCTGCTTGATCGCCGCAGACGATTCGCCCGTTTCCTTGTCGGACAGCGCACGATATTTGACCGAAGGCACTTCGATGTGCAAATCTATTCGGTCCAGAAGCGGACCGGATATTTTGGACTGATACTGACGGATCTGCTGGGGAGTGCAGCGGCAGGAATGGACGCGGTCGCCGAAATAACCGCAGGGACAGGGATTCATCGCCGCCACCAGCATGAATTTAGCGGGAAAAGAAGCGGTCACCGAGGAACGCGTAATAGTTATCATGCCGTCTTCCAGCGGCTGGCGGAGAGATTCCAGAACATTTTTTCTGAACTCGGGCAGTTCATCCAGAAACAGCACCCCGAGATGAGCAAGGCTAATTTCTCCCGGACGCGGCATTTGTCCTCCGCCCACAAGCCCGGCATCAGATATCGTATGATGCGGCGAACGAAAAGGGCGCACCGCCATCAGCGTTTTATCTTTATCCAAAAAACCCGCAACGGAAAATACTTTGGTAACGTCGATGGCTTCCTCAAAAGAGAGATCCGGCAATATCGTGGGCAGCCTTTTCGCGAGCATGCTCTTGCCGGAACCCGGAGGCCCCAGCATCAGGACGTTATGGCCTCCGGCCGCCGCTATCTCCAGTGCTCTTTTGGCCTGTTTCTGTCCTTTAATTTCACTGAAATCCACATCGTATTGATTTGTTTTGTGAAAAATTTTCTCCAAATCGAGGCAAAGCGGCTCTATGGTTTTTCGTCCTTCCAGACATTCAACAACATCCGGAAGCGTTTTGACCGGGATAATGTTCACCCCCTTCACCATCGCCGCTTCCGGGGCATTTTCTTCAGGAACAAAAACCGATGTTAAGCCGGTTTCCAATGCTTTAAACGCAACAGACAGAAGACCGTTCACCCGTTTAATGCTGCCGTCCAGAGAAAGTTCTCCGACAAAGAGACAATCGCGCAGTCTTTCTTCACGGATTAATTTCTCGGCCGCCAGGATCCCCACGGCAATCGGCAGATCAAAACCGGTCCCCTCCTTTTTAATATCGGCGGGAGCCAAATTGATGGTCACGTGGCTGCGGGGAAAATGATACCCGGAATTTTTGATGGCGGCTTTGATGCGGTCGCGGCTTTCTTTGACGGACGCATCCGGCAGCCCGACCGTTGCAAACTGCGGCAATCCCTGGGATGTATCGACCTCGACGAAGACCGGATACGATTCCATCCCGATGACGCTCATGCTGTTGACTTTAACGAACATAACGCCTTTTTATATTTTTTGGGGCGAATACTAACCAATAGAAATATTTATATCAAGAGATTTTCTTGTTCAACGATTTCACACTGTTTTGTCGAAACGGTGCCTGAAACGCGACCGGCTATTTCTGATGATTTCTATACCAGCTTTTCGGTAGAACAAGAGAGGGATTTCTGTCCGTATTATCACAATCCAAAGGATGCGGAAACGTCCTGACAAACGACGGATTGTGGATACGATCATTCCGTAAGAACGTCAGTTCCATAACCATAGGGATGTCAATGTCGTCCACTTTCACGGCGTCAGAACAATTATTCGGATGATTGTGCACGCAAGTATGCGTCCGTAAAATTTTTTCAAACACCTGCGATGCCAGATTAAAAAATGGTTGGCGTCGCAGTCCGTCCAGCAAATGAAATTCAATAACGATGATCCTGAACCGTTTTAACAAATCCTCCGACACCGCCGACAACACGTCATATTCGGCACCTTCGATATCCATTTGTAGCAAGAGATCTCCCGTGGCATCAGCCAGGGATGAATTTACCCAGGCGTCCAGGGTCATTTCATGATCATTGTCGGTATTGCCGACATATTTTTTTATAAAAACAAAAAGCTCATGAGACAGACTTGGATGATTCACAAATCCGTCTGCCATAAAAACTTTCATCCCCCTGTCCGCACAATCTTTTTCAAATACGGATGAAAAACCCACCCCCGGGGAAAAACACGCTTCGATTCCCGTCAAATCATCCGGCACAAGGTAACCGCCGTCACCGAAGGCTCCCAGGCGAATCAACGGCTTATCGCAGGACACGGGATGCAATTTGTTTAATAATGATAATATTTTGTGTTTATCGGTGGAATCTTTTACACGCACACGCAATGCGGCCAATACACTTCATCCCGTTTTTTATGAAATTTTCATGGTCAATACTCTCAAGATTATGATAATCCCGTTTTCCCACGAATGTTTCACTTAAAATATTCGCCTATTTATATCAAGCTATTTCAACTTCAAGCATTTAAAAAATGTTGCTACGTTTCTTGACTCATCAGCAGGCCTATGTTAAGGCTTTACCAAAATAATTACGTTAAAAAAATATTTCGCAACAATGTCAAAAAAATTATCACATATTAATCATGAAGGCAATGTTCAAATGGTCGATGTTACGGCCAAGCCTCAGACCGCGCGTGAAGCAAAAGCGCGGGGAATCGTCAGGATGGATGCAGCAACGCTGACGTTAATATCCAAAGGGCGGATTGCCAAAGGCAATGTTTTGACAACGGCAAAAATCGCCGGCATCATGGCCGCAAAAAAAACGGGGGATCTTATCCCGATGTGTCACCCTCTGGAATTAACGGGGGTCGACCTGACGTTCACCGTTGATGAGAAAAAATCGGCGATTATCATCGAGGCATCGGTCCGGATAGCGGGAAAAACCGGCGTGGAAATGGAAGCCCTGACGGCCGTAAGCGTCGCCGCACTGACCATTTACGATATGTGTAAAGCGGTGAATAAAAAAATCGTCATCAGCGACATCATGCTGCTGGAAAAAAGCGGCGGCAAAAGCGGAACATTCATCAGAAGCAAATAAAACCCGAGCAACTGTCCAGCCTGTGCTGAAACGAATCAAACAGGAAGCGAAACCATGGAGCAGAACGTTTTTAAAATTAAAAAAGCTTTTCTTTTGCCCTTTATTGCAATTATCATCCTGCTTTTTGTGCTGTTGATCCTGAACCTGTTGAACGGGCAACCGTGGGAAAAAATTATTTTGGCCGTTGCCTTTGCGGTTACCCTGCTGGTGGGCATAGAAGCAGCCAACAGACATATTACCGCAAGCAATGAAGGGATGAAGGTAAAAAAATTTTCCCGTGTCAAGACGCTGACGTGGCCGGATGTCACGCATCTGGGCGTTGTTGCTATATTGAACAAAGCTTATTTTCTGTTAACCACCACCAAAGGGTTTTATTTCTTTTCCAACATGTATGAAAACCACGCTTTACTTATTCAATCCATTGTGGATAAGCTGGAAGCCGAAAGGGTGGAGATGGAGGTCAGAAATTACCTGGAGCATCCGCGGGAACGACGTTCGCTGATTGTTATTTGCTGGATCACAGCGCTCATTATTTCCGCTTTTATCGTCTTGAAATTACTTTCGTTTTAATTTGATATTCATTCGATATTTTAAAACGAGTTGATATTACTATCGTCCGGAAGGAGCATGCGTTTAAAATGCCGTCGAAGAAAAAGAGCAAATCTGAAATTGTCATGAACGTTAAGGCCACGCCTTATGCCGCGGTTGAAGAAATTATGGAAAAAAAGCTTGAGGATATTGCCACCATTTTGTCTGCGTCCGGTGATCGCAAAAGCAAGCTTTATGAAGAGGTCATGAATATCGTGGAAAAGGGATTGTTTAAGATTGCTTTACGCCGGTCAAACGGCGTTAAAACTTCCGCGGCAATTTTCCTGGGCATTAACCGCAACACCTTTACAGATAAGATGACCAAACTGGGTATTGATTGTAAAAAGTCCAAGTAAAATCTGCAATGTGCCTTCCCGCCCCGATTAAAACATACCGAAACACGTTCATCTTTTGACGGACGCTTTTTTTAACCACCTCAAAACACAAAAAGTAGCCCGTCATCATACGACAGAATAGTTGGAGCTCAACGAAAGTAATGGCACAGGATCACATCTTGACCAGATAGGGACGAAATTGTACTCCCGGTCCGGACGACATCACGTCGGACCGAAGAAACACAAACCCCACAAACCCACTTCTTTCATAGCAATAATTACCACACAACATATTGAAATTCTGAACAATATATCAGAAAATAACCATTTGTTACGGTTGATATGCTGCGCATCGGGTTCCTGTGAAAATCCGTTTAAAAAAATATTATTTTTTATTGACAAGGACATCATTTGAAAGTAGATATACGGCAAACGGTTGCCGATTAGCCATGAAACATTTATTCAATCCCGAAGACATAGAAAGAAAAGTCCTTCTGATTCTCAAGATTCTCAACGAAAATTCAGAATCCGCAGGAGCCCGCGTCATCGCGCGAAAAATGAAAGAACACGGCGTTCATTTAAGCGAAAGAACTGTCCGCTATCACTTGAAGTCGATGGATGAAAGAGGCTTGACCAGGCTCATCGGGCGGCGTGACGGCAGAATCATCACAGACATGGGGATGGAAGAAATCAACAATGCCCGCGTCCGGGACAAAATCAGTCTTTCCATTTCCCGGATTGATGTTCTTTCCTTAAAAACGACTTTCGACATAAAAAAACGGCGCGGCCTTGTTCCCGTTAATATTTCTCTGTTCCCTCAAAAACAATTCCGCAAGGCCTTGGCCGTCATGAAACCGGTTTTCAAAAAGAAAATTGCCGTGTCGGATCTTGTAGCTGTTGCGTCTGCCGGTGAAACGCTGGGAGAAGTCACCATTCCCGAGGGGAAAATCGGATTTGCCACCGTTTGCAGCATTCTCATTAACGGCGTTCTTCTGAAGCACGGCATTCCGATGGATTCCAAATTCGGCGGCATCTTGCAGGTGCGGCACGGTAATCCTTTGCGTTTCGTGGAGCTCATCAATTATTCCGGCTCGTCGCTTGATCCGTCCGAAATTTTTATCCGCGGCAAAATGACCTCCGTCAAGGACGTTGTCAAAAAGGGGGAAGGAAAGATTCTGGCAAATTTTCGAGAAATCCCGGCATTGGCGCTCTCTCTGGTGGAAAACATCGTTGCTGATTTTAAAAAGATCGGCGTTAACGGCGCCCTTTCGATCGGTAATGTTGGAAATCCGGTTTGCCAGACGAATGTGGATATCAACAAAGTGGGCATGATTCTTCTTGGAGGACTCAACCCGATTGCCGCAGCCGGCGAAGAAGGGTTCGACATAGAAAATAAAGCGATGTCCACCGTCATGGAGTATGAAACGCTTCAGCGGGTTGAAGATATATGAAAAACGTTGCATCATGAACGTCAAAAAATGAAATCAATAACAATTTTTTAGGAGGATGATAATTTATGTCAGTTATTCAAGATGTGATCGCCAAAGTCAAGCAGACTGATCCCAATCAGCCGGAATTTCACCAGGCTGTTGAAGAAGTTATGGAGACGCTGGAACCAACCGTCAAAAAGCATCCCGAGTTCGTCAAAGCCAACCTTTACGAAAGGATTGTCGAGCCGGAAAGAGCGGTCATTTTCCGGGTTCCCTGGGTGGACGACAAGGGAAACGTTCAGGTCAATCGCGGATTCCGCGTGCAATTCAACAACGCCATCGGCCCCTTCAAAGGCGGTATCCGTTTTCATCCGTCCGTGAATCTGGGCATCATCAAATTTCTGGGGTTTGAACAGATTTTCAAAAATGCACTGACCACCCTGCCCATGGGCGGCGCCAAAGGCGGTTCCGATTTCGACCCCAAAGGAAAATCCGACGGAGAAGTCATGCGTTTCTGTCAGGCATTTATGCGCGAATTGTACCGTCACATCGGCGCCGACGTGGACGTACCCGCAGGTGACATCGGAGTCGGCGGTCGTGAAATCGGCTTTATGTACGGCTATTACAAAAAAATCCGCAACGAGCACACCGGCGTGCTGACCGGCAAAGGAATGTCATACGGCGGAAGTCTGATTCGTCCCGAAGCGACGGGTTACGGCTGTGTGTATTTTGCCGCGGAAATGCTGGCCACCCGCAAAATGGATTTCAAAGGAAAAACCGTCGCCGTCAGCGGCGCCGGCAACGTGGCTCAGTATGCGGTTGAAAAAGTCAACCAACTGGGCGGCAAGGTCATCTCTCTGTGTGATTCTTCGTCGTGTATTATTGATGAAGCCGGCATTGATGACAAGAAATGCAGCTTCGTGCTTGATCTGAAAAACGTCAAACGCGGGCGCATTTCCGAATACGCAAACAAATTCAAATCGGAATGCTTCGAAGGCAAAAATGTCTGGGACGTCATTCGCGAACAGGGCATCAAAGTGGACATCGCCCTGCCCTGCGCCACGCAAAATGAAATCAACGGTAAGAACGCGGCGGCACTGGTGAAAAACGGCTGTCTCTGTGTTGCCGAAGGAGCCAACATGCCCTCAACGCCTGAAGCCATCAAAATTTTCCAGGATAAAAAAATCCTTTACGGTCCCGGAAAAGCGGCCAATGCGGGCGGTGTCGCCACGTCCGGCCTGGAAATGAGCCAGAACAGCCTCAGGCTGTTATGGACGCGTGAAGAAGTCGACAACCGCCTGCTCATCATTATGAGGAGCATTCACAAAAATTGCTACGACACGGCAGAAACCTACGGGAAGAAGGGCGACTATGTGACCGGGGCCAATATTGCCGGATTTACCAAAGTCGCCAATGCCATGCTGGCTTACGGCGTGGTTTAACGAACGCGGATGCTGAGGCATCTTCCGTCCTTAACGTCAGGGAGACCGTATGGATTTAAAACCGAGATCGCTCAAAAAAATAAATGATCTGCTCGAACGCGGTGTGAGCATTCCCAATCCCGAAACCATCGATATCGGCGATGACGTCGCTATCGACCGGATTTCGGGTAAGGGGGTCAAGATATATCCCGGTTGCCGGATCTACGGAAAGGAAACGACCATATCATCCGGCTGTCAACTGGGATACGAAGCGCCCGTTACCATTGAAAACTGTCAACTGGCCGAAAAGGTTGAATTAAAGGGAGGGTTCTTCAGCAAATCCGTCTTTCTGGAAAAATCAAATATGGGAATGGGCGCGCACGTCCGGGAAGGCTGCATTCTGGAAGAAGAAGCCGGTGGTGCGCATTGTGTCGGCTTGAAGCAGACCATTCTTTTCCCGTTCGTAACGCTGGGCAGTCTGATCAACTTCTGCGATTGCCTGATGGGCGGCGGCACCAGCCGAAGCAATCATTCAGAAGTGGGCAGTTCCTACATTCATTTTAATTTTACACCGGATGCCGATAAAACAACGCCTTCTCTGCTGGGCGACGTTCCGCGGGGCGTCATGCTCAATCAACCGCCGATTTTTCTGGGTGGCCAGGGCGGAATCATCGGTCCGGTGAGACTTGGATTCGGAAATGTCGTCGCCGCCGGTTCCGTCCTGCGGCACGACTACCCCGGAGACAATCAACTCATCTTTGAGAAAGCGCCGGCCTGCAGTGTGAAACCGTTTTACCCGGCGGCCTATCCCCACCTGGAACGGATTGTGGAAAACAATATCCTCTACCTTGCAAATTTGAAAGCGCTTGAAGCCTGGTACACGCATGTGAGGAAACCTTTTCTGGAAACCGGCGAATACGGTTCCCTTTTATACGCCGGGGTGATGGAGCAACTTTCTTCAGCAAGAAAGGAACGATTAAAACGATTAAAGGCTATGGCCCAAAAAGCCGCCGCCGCAGCAGAAGAAGAAAAAAATCCTGAACGAACCTGTGCGCGGGGCAGAAAAGAGCTTCATGAAAAGATGGGACATATTGAAGACCTCTGCAACGGGAAAGCGTCCCCCGCCTCGGGAAAAACCGACGAGCTGCGTGACACGTTTCTCAACGATCTGGAAAGCATTGCGGGGAAAAACAAAACAAATTATATTGAAACAATCCAGGCGCTGCCAGCCGGAATTTCATCGAAAGGCGTCATGTGGCTGGACGGCATCGTACGAGATCTTGGTGAAAACGTATCCAGAACCGTACCCAAGCTGGGTTTATTAAAAACATTTTAACAATCAATTTGTTCGACGCGAGATATCTAAAGATAAGGAGTAGAACAATGGGTAAATTATTCGGGACAGACGGGATACGTGGAGAAGCTAATCGGCATCCCATGACACCGCAAATTGCTTTTGGAGTGGGACAGGCTATCGCGCATGTATTTAAGAAGGGAGGACACCGTTCTGTTATCATCATCGGGAAAGACACCAGGCTTTCGGGGTATATGCTGGAAAGCTCCCTGGAGGCAGGTATTACCTCGATGGGAGGGTATTCCTATCTGGTGGGCGTCATGCCGACACCGGGAATCGCCTTTGTCACACAGAGTATGCGGGCCGATGCGGGTGTGGTCATTTCCGCCTCCCATAATCCTTTTCAGGACAATGGACTGAAAATATTCGGAGGAGACGGCTATAAACTGACCGACGAAAAAGAAGACATCATCGAAGATCTGATCCTAAACGACAAGCTTTCGGAATTCCTTTCCAAAGGCGACGATATCGGCCGGGCCTTCCGCCTGGAAGGCGTCAACGGACGGTACATCGTTTTTGCAAAAAACACATTTCCCCGCAATCTGTCTTTGGAAGGCATGAAAATTGTTCTGGACACCGCCAACGGGGCAACCTATCGGGTCGCGCCGGATGTGTTCCACGAACTGGGCGCGGATATCGACGTCATTCACAAGACGCCAAACGGTTTGAATATCAACGACCAGTGCGGTTCCCAGCACACGGAACGTCTGAAAAAGACCGTGCTGGAAAACGGAGCGGCCATCGGCTTGGCGTTTGACGGGGACGGCGATCGCCTGATTGCCGTGGATGAAAAAGGCCAGGAAATAACGGGAGATCAGATTCTGGTCATCTGCGCCAATGTCTTAAAGCGGGAAGGACGATTAAAAAACGATCTTCTGGTCAGCACCGTCATGAGCAATCTGGGTCTGAAGGTCGCCTGCAAGCAATACGGATTCAAGCATCATGCGTCTAAAGTGGGAGACCGTTATGTCCTTGAAGATATGCTGAAGATGGGATCCGTGATCGGCGGAGAAGAAGCCGGACACATGATTTTTCTGGATCATCACACCACAGGCGACGGAATTATTGCAGCCCTGCAGCTAGTAGCCGCCATGATTAAAGAAAACAAGCCTCTTTCCGAACTGGCGCGCATGATGGACATTTTTCCGCAAAAGTTGATCAATGTTGATGTTAAAAGCAAGCCGGATATCGATCAAATTCCCAGGCTGGCGGAAGCCATCAAACAGGTGGAAAAAGAGCTGGGTGACGAAGGGCGTGTCCTGGTCAGGTATTCCGGAACGCAGAACATGTGCCGCGTGATGGTCGAAGGTCCGACCGATGCCGTCACGCTGAAATATTGCAGGCAGCTTGCGGATATCATCAAAAGCGAAATCGGATAAGGGGGAAGGATAAACAGAATGGGAACAACGATTTGGGTAACCAAAGACTTCGCGCACATGAGTGACGTTGCTTCAGGCATCGTTATTAAAAAATCCATCGAACTGCTTAAAAGGAAAAAAGAGATCGCTCTGGGATTGGCCACGGGAAATTCACCGACCGGCCTTTATAAGCATTTGGCCAAAGCGGTCAATGAAGGCCGATTGGATGCCGGCCGCATTCGCAGTTTTAATCTCGATGAATATGTCGGCTTACCGGGGAACAATATTCAGCAGCGCGTTATGCATCCGGAAAGCTATGCCTACTTTATGATTCAGGAACTTTTCGGTCATCTCAATAAAAAGTTTATAGAAACCCGTGTTCCTTACGGTTCCCTGATCGACCAGAAAATGCTCATCCGGGAATTGAAGGACAACAAAAGCGACTGGGAATTCAAGGGAACGGACGCCGGGAAATCCATTGCGATCAAGGCAAAAGCGCAATCACCTTATCTTGCCTGGATCCGGAAAGACATTCTCGACGGATACGTCAGAAAAATAAAAGCAGCCGGAGGAATCGATCTGCAGATTATCGGTGTGGGCGGTCGCGGCCATGTGGCCTTTCACGAATCGGGCATTCCTTTTCAAGGCAGTTCCATGCTGCTGGTCAAACTGGACGACAACACCATCGCCAACGCGGTGGCCGACGGGCATTTTAAAACCAAGGCGGATTCGCCGCAATATGCAATCAGCATGGGGGCTGAACTGGTTTACAAGGCAAAAACCGTCGTTCTGGTCGCCAACGGCGCACGCAAAACGGAATCCGTTACGCGGTCAATCCTGGGAAACATGACGCCAGAAATCCCCATATCGTACGGTCAGGCTTATTCCCAAAAAGGCGGCGAGTTGATCTATGTTCTTGATCGTATCGCTGCCCAGGGCCTTTTGGAAAATACAAGCGCCCTTAAAACAAGAGGGGTTATTTTAAAAAACTTGGCTTAGCCATCGGACATTTAACCTTCGCATAAACACATCAGGAAGGGGCATTGTGAAACATACAAAATTCATCTTCATCACTGGCGGCGTTCTTTCTTCACTGGGAAAAGGTCTGGCAGCCGCGTCTATCTCCGCCCTGCTGGAGAGCCGGGGTCTGAAAGTCACCAATCAAAAACTGGACCCTTATATTAATGTCGATCCCGGAACCATGAGTCCTTTTCAGCACGGCGAAGTGTTCGTAACCGATGACGGCGCGGAAACCGATCTCGATCTGGGACATTACGAGCGATTCTGTTCCACCTGCATGGGCAAAAGCAACAACCTGACCACAGGACAGGTTTACTACGCCGTCATCACTAAAGAACGGCGCGGAGATTATCTGGGGAAAACCGTTCAGGTCATTCCCCATATTACCAACGAAATAAAAGATTTCATCCGCGACACAGCAGACGGTTTTGATGTGGCCATTGTGGAAATCGGCGGCACCGTCGGGGATATTGAAAGCCTCCCCTTCCTGGAAGCCATCCGGCAGTTCCGCAATGAAGTCGGCAGAGAAAATGCCATTTTCATTCATTTAACCTGGGTGCCCCTTATCAAGACAGCCGGTGAAGTAAAAACGAAGCCCACTCAGCACAGCGTCAAGGCGCTCAGAGAAATAGGCATCCAGCCGGATATCCTGCTTTGCCGGACGGAAAATTTCCTTTCCGATGATATCAAATCCAAGATTGCTCTTTTCTGTAACGTGGAGGTCCATTCTGTCTTTACCGCCAAGGATGTCAGCTGCATCTACGAAGTGCCGCTGATTTTTCACCGGGAGGGACTGGATGCGAAGATTGTCGATCTTCTCAACATCTGGACAGGACAGCCGAAACTCGACGTTTGGGAGGATGTGGTCGATAAGTTCCACAACCCTTTGCATGACGTGACGATCGGCATCGTCGGCAAATACGTGAATCTGACGGATTCCTACAAAAGCCTCAACGAGGCGCTCGTGCATGGGGGCATTGCCAACAACTGCCGCGTGAAACTGAAATTTATCGATTCGGAAAAAATTGAAGCGGAAGGCCTGGGCAAACATCTGGACGATATCGACGCCGTTCTGGTTCCCGGCGGCTTCGGTATCCGCGGTATTGAGGGCATGATTCTCGCCATTCAGCGCGCCAGAGAAAAAAAGATTCCCTTCCTCGGCATTTGTCTGGGCATGCAAATGGCTGTCGTCGAATATGCCAGAAACGTTTGCAAACTGGAGAAAGCAAACAGTTCCGAATTCGATCCGGAGACGTCCTATCCGGTCATTGATCTGCTCCCCGACCAACGCCATGTCAAAGAAAAGGGCGCCTCCATGAGATTGGGCGGGTGGCCCTGCCTTGTCGAGGCGGACTCCTTCGCCTGCAAAGCTTACGGTCAGGGTGAAATTTCGGAGCGGCACCGTCATCGTTACGAATTCAATAACGATTACAAAGAAGCGCTCATGAATCAGGGATTGCGCATAACAGGGATTTCACCCGACGGACGTTTGGCGGAAATTGTGGAAATCAAAGATCATCCCTGGTTTCTGGGATGCCAGTTCCATCCCGAATTCAAATCCAGACCGATCAAACCTCACCCGCTTTTCAGCAAATTTATCGAAGCCGCGCTGAACTATTCCCGCTCCAAAACGTAACAATGTTTGGTTTTCAAGACGCGATGTGGCTGTAGAATTTATAGCTGTTACGTCCGTGCGTCTTAACCGAATACATGGCCATATCCGATTTTTGCAAAAGCGATTCGACATCATCACAATCATCAGGGAAGAAGGCAATGCCGATACTGACGTTGGGTGTAATTTCATGATCGGCCAGTAAAAAAGGTTTCCCAAAAGCTTTCAAAATGACTTTGGCCACGCCGGCTGCGTATTCCATTCTTTCAAGATCCGACAACAAAACCACAAATTCGTCACCGCCCAGCCGCGCAACGGTGTCATTATGCCGTAAAATATCCGTCAGGCGATTGCCCACCTCCTGAAGCAGTTTGTCGCCCGCCAGATGTCCCAGCGTGTCATTCACATCCTTGAAATGATCCAGGTCAAGCATCATGACGGCCAGTTTGTTCCGGTTTCTTCTGGATTGCGCCAGCGCAACCTGAAGACGATCCATAAACAGGATTCGATTGGGCAGACCGGTCAGTGCATCGTGTGTGGCCAGATGATTCAATTTCTGATCCATTTCCTTGCGCTCGGTAATATCACGGATGATGCCCTTGAATCCTTTCGGATGGCCGGAAAAATCCTTTTGCAGCGATACTGAAGCTTCAATATAGCGCCTGGCTCCGTCTTTTCTGATAATCTGCCAGTCAATTTCCTTGGTGGAATTGCCACTCAGGTAAACTTTATTGAATGCCTGATAAACCTTCACCGCCATTTCGTTACCGGTGTACTTTTTATAATTCATGGACATCAATTCTTCTCTGGTATAGCCCATGATTTCGCAAACCGGATCGTTATAAAAAGTCAGATTACCGGCCAGATCGACCTCAAAATATCCTTCCTGAATGTTTTCCAGAATGGTTCTGTATTTTTCCTCGCTGAACCGAAGCGACTCCTCAGCCCTTTTCCGTTCGGTAATATCCCGCAGGTTGATCATCACCGCTTCCACAACATTATTGTTCACCAAACCGCTGGCCATAAATTCAAACACGAGCCACTGACCGTTTTTGTGGCGGAGACGAACTTCCGAACGCGAAGCAGAAGCATCCGGATCCGCAAACAGTCTTTTTAATTCATTGGAGACGAACGGCACATCATCCGGATGAAGATTGTCAAAGCCCTTGCCGCCCATCTGTTCATCGACTTTCAAACCCAGAACCGGTTCAATGGCCTTATTTTCATAAGTAATAACACCTTTCCGGTCAATAATCGCGATGATATCCGAAGATTGATCCGTAAGTGTCCTGAACAGTTGCTCCTCATGGTGCAATTTTTTCTCGATGAGCTTGCGTTCGGTGATGTTTATAAAACTGCCCAGGGCAGCCCGCTCCCCTTTAAAGCTAATGGAGGTGACCGCTTCCAGCACCCAGATTATTTCACCGCTTTTTGTAATGAACCTGTATTCGTAAGGGTTGCAGTTCCCTTCCTTCAAACATTTTATCGCCTTTTCTCTGACGGTTTTCATATCGTCCGGATGAATATTATCCAGCGGATATGTACCGATTAGTTCTTCTTCCGTAAAGCCGGTAATTTTCTGATATAATTCGCTGACATAAACAAATTTGCCGTCCTGGACGATATACATTCCGACGCCGGCGTTTGCAATGATATCTCTGGCCAGAATAGACAGGTCGTTCTGGAGAACTTTTCTCTTATTAATGGATTTTTTTCCCGACTGCTGTTTCACGGCTATAGTCACATAACCACATTAAATTAACGGCAAATACATTAAAAATGCATTGTCCATTCAACTAATCTTTGAATATTGCGTCGCAGAAAATAGATGAAACCATAGTTTCCTGTGAGTGTATAACCGAGTTGCATATTGAAGAAAGGATATTATGTCAAGAAAAATTTTTATAAGTTTTTAAACCTTAAATATGCCATCCCATCGAAAATGATAGTGTTTTTTGTGATAGGGAGAAAGGATACCAAGCTATAATGACTCAGTTTATACTTGACAGTCTTCAATAATTGGGCTAGATAACCGCACCTATAAATGAATTCAGGAGGATATTTTGGCAACACATAAATCAGCAGAAAAACGCGACCGGCAAAATAAAAAACATCGTCAACGCAATATTGCCGCCAAGTCGGCTTTAAAAACAAAGATCAAATCGGTCGTTGCGGGCGTTGAAAGCAAAAATAAGGAAAATTCCGCAAAAGCCTTGAAGGCTGCCATTCCCGCTATTGCCAAAGCGGGAGCAAAGGGCTTGATTCATAAGAAAAACGCCTCCCGCAAAATTTCCCGTCTGACCAAAAAAGTCAACGCCATGTAGTTTGGCTCCAATTTTAAAAGCGTATAACATGGACACCTGAAGAACACCATGGGGTCACTATAGGCGCATTAAAATTGGTCCGTTGAACTATTCAATCCGAATGGGTCGAAGTTGAAAGAAATTCCGTAGCAGAAGATGATCAACAATACAAATTAAGGAAAGGCCGGTTATAAAACCGGCCTTTCCTTTTCAGGCATTCATTTTCTCCTCTTCTCAAATATTTATATTTGCTTTGTCCTCGATAATCATTTAGAAATAAATAAAAGGAATGTCCATGAACGAAAGTACATCCGATCAAGCGGCGTTAGGCGATTTAATAGTGGACATAGGACGGCTTTTTATCGGCAAGCCCTACCGGGATGGAATGCTTGAAAATCCCGGCAAGGAAAAATTAATCATTAACGTATCAGCTTTCGATTGTACGACATTTGTTGAAACCGTTTTAGCTTTTTTCCGGTGCGCGGCTTCCGGCAGATTTTCATCCGGAGCTTTTAAAAAATATCTTAAATTGATTCGTTACCGCGGGGGAAAAATCAGCGGATATTCGTCCCGCCTGCATTATTTTACCGACTGGATGCGCAACAATATTGAAAAGAAATTTCTCATCGATATAACCGGCCATCTGCAAGCAACCCCGCACCGTAAAAAAATCGATTTCATGAGCACGCATCCCGAATTATATCCGGCTCTGAAAAACAAAGTACAACTGGCCAAAATAATCGATATCGAAAAGATGCTTTCCCGGAAGGCTTTTCCTGTAATGAATAAAGAGAAGCTCGGAACGCGGATAAAAAAAATCCAAAGCGGCGATGTGATCGCCTTTGCCTCAAATCAGCAAGGGCTTGATGTGGCGCATGTCGGTTTTGCTCTGTGGCAAGGAAACAGTTTACGTCTGCTTCATGCTTCCCGTCAGGAAGGTAAAGTGGTGATTTCCAAAAAAACGCTGTTGGCTTATCTGACATCCAACAAAAAATTCACCGGCATTATTGTCGCCCGATCAGTATTCTAGATCGATTTCAAGTCAAAGAAGACATCAGAACGGAGCTGATAGTATTTTGATTTGACGTCGGCATCATGGTTTTTCGAAGTGATGATAGTCTTTCGGCTGATTAAAATTCCCACCCCAGTGCCAGCCGCGCTTTAAAAATTCCCGAACAATCGGGTGATCCGCTGAAAAGGTTCCCCTTTCATCCGGCTGGTATTTCGCTCCTTCCGGCGCCACCACGCCGTTGGGATAAATCACCGGATTCTGCACCGGGTTGATATCCAGAGCCTTACCCAGAGAATGCATGGATAATTTAGTGGTTCCTTCAATCACCCGGAAATTGAAAGAGGACGTATTGTTGTCCGCCATGGACCGGTAATCATTCCATTGATAGGCCGTTATGGGAATCACCTTGTCTACCGGGAAGAAAATTTTTTCGATGACGTTGAAGATGTCATAAGCATCGTCTTCCAATTCTTTGCTGATGAGCATCTGTCCCTGATGCTTTCTCCCGTCAAAAGAATAATAAAACACATCCACAAGCGACAATGAAAGAATGATTTCGTCGGGAGCGGTTGTCCCTTCAATCGCTTCGGAAAAACTCATCGCGCTGTCCACAATCGCTTCTTCGGCAAAAAACATTCGCAACCTTCTTTTTATAATTTTCTAATGACCGCGTCCGTTGTGTTTTCAGAGAGCGATACGTCACGGTAAATTTCACGGACAGCATTATAATCCAGACGGTTATAATTATCCAGCAGTGGCGTTATCACGACGCCGGCCATGTCCACGGCTCCCGGCGAAATAAAAATTCGCTTTTCCCCCTTCTCAAAATAAGCATCCGGCCGATGTTTTTGACGCAGAAAAACAATCAGACGCCAGCGATGTCCCGCATGATCACAAACAACGTTGACCATCGGCTCGACTTTCGTCTGCATGATGCTTTGCAGCGCCTTTAATAACGTCTCGAATTGCATGCTCAAAGCGTCTTGATCCCCGGATTCCAGCAAAACAACGGATCGATCGAACGTTTCGCCCGACACATATCGCAAAGACGATGTATCGCAAACAGGCAGTTTTTTAATCTCCCGGAGGAAGGGAAGAAATTTTTTGGGAACCGCCTGAAAATGCAAATGGTCGGGAGCAGAAGCGCCGCAGGCCGGACCGTTGTAAAAAACAGCGTAACCGGACATATCGGCGCTCAATTGCAAAAACCCGTTTATTGACGACGTAATTTCCTGCAACGTATGTTGCAAGGATACGATTGTAAAATGCTTCTCAAAGATCGGCGCAGGATTGCAGAGAATCAGATACTGGCTTCTGTACAAAATCCCTTTCTGTTCCACCGGAAGATTTTCCTGACATAAGAAGCAGGGCCTTTGTCTGATGGACTGGGCATCAACAGATGCGCCGCTGCTGATCGCGCGGGCGGGATTATATTGCAGATAAACGTCATAGGCGCCGGGAAGCTTTCTTTTATGAACGGACGCCAAATTCCGACAAGCTTCAGCGAGTTTCGGCCAGGTTTTCTTCTGCGCATCATAAAGATGTTGACAAAGAAAAGGCAATGCTAAAGCCTTGCCCCCCGAAAATTCAGCTAAAACTCTCCGGCTGTTTACACACGCGTCTCCTTTGTTGGCCGACTTTCTGGCCTCTATTTCCAGTGTTCGCAGTTGATCCTTATAAAAATCGTTGCGGTTTTTTTTCTCCGCGTCAAGACCGGCATCCGTGTTATCCTTCCATCGTCGGCACCAGTACAAATTTTCATAGATCCTGCCGATTTTATATTCACGGGTGATTCTCAATGCCACCGCATAATCCTCCCCGTAGCTGACATTGGGGAAACCCGTCCGGCAAATAACAGACCGGTCAAACGCACGGGGCGCTCCCATGCCGTTGACGCGCAGCAAATTATTATGCCCGTTCGTCTGCGTCCATTCTTTATGCGCGATCAGTCCCGGCGGAATCTTTTTCAAATGTTCGTCAACAATGGTGTAAGAACCGACCACCATCGCGTATCGTCCGCGTCTCAATTTATTAACGACTTTCTGAAGCGTATGCGGCGAGCTGTAAAGGTCATCCGAGTCCAGTTGAACCACATAACGGCCGCAATACGGCGAATAAATGGCTCCATTCCAGCAACCGCCGATTCCGAGATCGCGCCGCGAAGGAATCAGATGATGAATGTGGGGATAAGTTGATGCAAATTTCCGCAGAATATCCGTGGTTCCGTCGGTGGAGTGGTTATCCACTACAATGACATTGAACGGGAAATCGGTTTTCTGTTTCAGGGCGCTTTTCAGCGCATCGGCAATCATCTTTTTCCGGTTACGGACGGGAATAACGATACTGGCTTTCCACTGGCCGCCATCCTGTTCGTTATTCACAATTTTTGTACGCGAAGGCAGATATGCCCCGATGCGTTTCAGGTGATGGGTGGCAATTTTTTCCAGTTTCTTCTGGCGCAGGAAATTTTCTTTTGCCACATAAGCAAAGTGGGTTTCCGCTTTCCCGCCGGAGGCTGCGAGCTGTTTATGGTTTTTAACGGAAACCGTGTACAAGAATTTACGCACATGACGGATGTGATAGTCTGCAGACGTTTTAAGACGCAGGTCGTACAACGCCACATCCGGATCGGACGGTGAAGCACCGTATTTTTGCAATACCGTTCGGACAGCGTCAACGGAAAAAATCAAAAGAGAGCCGAAGTTAAAATCCTCACGGATGCTGCCGGCCTGGTAATCAATTACGGGATGTTTTTTCAGAAGATTTCGTTTTTTCGAGGTGAAATCAGAATAAACCATGCCGGTGTGCTGATCCGTAAATGGTTTTAGAAAATGTCGCAAAGACGATTCCCGAATGCTGATGTCTTTTTCGGCATCGACCAGCAGCAGATATTTGCAGGATAACCTTGCAAGATAGGCGGAAAGGTTTTTTATGACTGTGACGGAACGCTTATTGGAGGAAATAAAATCAAGAGCCTCTTGCACGTCAGTAAAGGGGAGAAGAAAGAACGTGCCGAATTGTCTGGCTGAAGGTGTCATATTAAATCGTACCTTATCCCGATACGCTCCACTATCGGGATAATAAAAATGTGCTCATTATCCCTCGCCGCTGCGCTTCGGGGATAGTTCGCCTTACGCCCCATACTTCATTTCGTTCGTCTTCGGCTTGGCTTAAATCCCGCTCCGCTGCGCTTCAAGGATAGTT
>ERZ795049.335-NODE-335-length-71593-cov-5.673432_pt1 | contig 71593 bp, 58 predicted proteins | sample MGYA00375133_ERZ795049 | MGnify/ENA primary metagenome ERZ795049 (study PRJEB30178, sample SAMN05720147) | activated sludge metagenome | isolation source: anaerobic digester from wastewater treatment plant | place: Japan | collected 2015-04-20 ... | reverse complement strand
GCCACCTGTTGGTCCTGACCGAGCATCCACCCACGTGGCTGGCGCCCACGGAGGACGCAGCCCGGCGGCTCTGCGACGCCGCCCCCGCCGAGATCGCCGTCCTGCGCGACGAGCAGGCCCGCGCGGCCGAGTGGACCGGGCCGGGCGTGCTGACGACCTACCTGGTCTATCATCTGGATCACGGCCCCGAGGAGCAGCCCGTGCCGCGCGACGCCGACGCCTTCGTGACGCGCGTCGAGGACCTGCTCCTGGCCGTCCTGCGCGACTTTGGCGTCGAAGGCGAGCGCCAGACCGACGGCCGGTCCATCCGCGTCGGCGGCCGCACGGTCGCGACCATCCGCACCCGCGTGCGCCGCTGGATCGCCCTCGTCCGGTTCACCATCAATACCAACGCCGACCCGGTCCTCGCCGCGGGGCTGCGCCGCGCCGGATTCGACTCGCCCCCGACCGCGAGCCTGACCGATCTGGGGCTGGATGTCGAGCGCCAGGACGACGTACGCGAGGCGGTCGTGCGGCACTACGAGGCCCTCTTCCGCGCGCGGACGATCGTCCCCCAGCGCGCCGAGCTGAAGACGAGCAAGCCCCCCTGGCTGCGTGCCCGCCTGCCCACCGCCCCCGGCACCGAGCAGGTCCACCAGGTAATGCGCACGCAACGGCTGCACACGGTCTGCGAAAGCGCGCATTGCCCCAATATGGGCGAGTGCTGGAGCCACGGCACCGCCACGTTCATGATCAACGGCAACGTCTGCACGCGCTCCTGCAGCTTCTGCGCGGTCTTCACGGGTCGGCCGCTGCCGCTCGACCCCGACGAACCGCGGCGCGTGGCCGCGGCGGCCGAGGCGATGCGCCTGTCATACGTGGTCGTCACGGCGGTCAATCGCGACGAGCGCGCCGACGGCGGCGCCGCCCAGTTCGCCGCCACCATCCGCGCCCTGCGTGAGCAGCGCCCCGGCATTCGCGTCGAAGTGCTGATCCCCGATTTCAAGGGCGACGCCGACGCGCTGGAGACCGTCTTCCGCGAACGGCCCGACGTGCTCAATCACAATACCGAAACGGTCCCCCGGCTTTACCGGCGCGTGCGCCCGCAGGCGCGCTACGAGCGCACGCTCGACGTGCTGCGGCGCGCCAAGGCGGCCGGCCTCGTCACCAAGAGCGGCATCATGCTGGGTCTGGGCGAGGAGGACGACGAGGTGCGCCGGGTCCTGCACGACCTGCGCGCCCACGGCTGCGACATCGTCACAATCGGCCAGTACCTGCGCCCCTCCGAGAAGCATCATCCGGTCGTCCGCTACGTCAGCCCGACCGAATTCGCCGCCTGGAAGCGCTACGGTGAAGACCTCGGCTTCACCACCGTCGAATCCGGCCCGCTGGTGCGCAGTTCGTATCACGCCCACGAGAGCTTCGGCCGGCACCAGCGCGGTTGAGCGCCGGCCGCCGCGCTACTCGCCGATGATCTTGACCAGCACGCGCTTGCGCCGCCGGCCATCGAATTCACCGTAGAAAATCTGTTCCCACGGGCCGAAGTCGAGCCGCCCGTCGGTGATCGCGACGACCACCTCGCGCCCCATGATCTGGCGCTTCATGTGGGCGTCGGCGTTATCCTCCCCCGTCCGGTTGTGCTGATAGCGCGTCGACGGGTCGAACGGGGCCAGCCTTTCGAGCCATTCCTCGTAGTCCTGATGCAGCCCCGATTCATCGTCGTTGATGAAGACGCTGGCGGTGATGTGCATCGCGTTGACCAGCACGAGCCCGTCGCGTACGCCGCTGCGTTCGACCAGCTCCTGCACCTGCTGCGTGATGTTGATGAACGCGCGGCGCGTCGGCACGTTGAACCAGAGCTCTTCGCGCAAGGTTTTCATGAGGTTCACCTCAGCCCATGAAGTCGGAACGAGTCGCGCGGCGGGGCGCGCCTATTCGATCAGCGACAGGTCGGGACCCAGCGGACTGCTCAGGTCGAGCCAGCCCCACGCCGAGTTGACCGGCTGCCCCTCGATCATGAACCGCACCCCGCGATACGTCGGCTCGTTCAGCATGAAATTGTTGACGATGGCGAAGATCACCAGCCGCTCCAGCAGCGGCGAGGGATGCTCCGGCTGGAGAAACGCCTCGTTCAGGTCAATCCAGATAATGCCGTCGTGCAGATAGATCGCGCGAATCTCGGTTCCCTTCGGGAAAGGCGATTCGAGCAGCCCGGTCGTCGGCGGCCGCTGCATCTCGTGCGCGATCTGATACAGCCGTTCGCGGCTGTCGGCGTGGTAGCGCAGTTCGCGCTTCTGCGCGGCGAGCCCCCGGCCGCGGACCAGATAGAAAATCTGCACGGTCAGGTCCGGTTCGGCGGTCTCCACCTTGGGCTGGGGGAGGAGCGACAGATGAAAGAACGACTTGTCGAGCTTCTCCACCATGTTGCGCCGCGTGATTTCGTTGACGCCCCACCAGCCGACCGCGAAGAGCGAGGTCAGCCCCAGCAGGATCAGCAGCAGCAGCCAGCCGCACCCCCATTCGCGGACTTCCTCCTCGAGTTCGTCCGGCGGTTCGGTCCACGCCTCGGCCGTATCGACGGCGACGGCCCCCTCGCGTTCGAGCAGCCGGCGCACCTCGTCGGCGTTCGATGCCGCGGCGGCTTCCGCTTCGCTTCGTTCGCGCTTGCGTCCGGTCATGGTGCGGGATCCCGACCCTCCGGGTCCGCGCCATCGTCGCCGGCGCGCGGCTCAAAGCCAAGGTCGATAATCCTTGCGCCGCCCGGTTCATCCGATTCCGGCGCGGCCTCGGTCTGGGGCTCGGCCTCGCCGGGCCGGGGGCGCTCGTCCGCGTCCGCCGCAGTGCCGACCACGCGGTCCAACTCGGCGTCCTCGTCCTCCTCGTCCAGCACGCCGTCATCCACCAGCCCGGTGCGGTTGGCGAGGATCTCGGCCTCGACGCGTTGCAGCTCGGCCGCCTCGCCCTCCTGGTCGGCGTTCCCCTCGTCCCCCTCGCGGCGGAAAATATAGACTTCGCCGAAGTTCTCCCCCTGGACGATGCGCAGCTCCTTCAGCCGCGTCAGTTCCAGCACGGCGATCAGCGTGACGACCATTTCGATCTTTTCGTCGCAGCTCTCGAACAGCCGGTTCAGCTCCATCCGCGGCTCGACGACAAGCCGCCGCCGCAACAGCGTCATCTTGTCGTCGACCGAGTATTCCTCCTCGGTCACCTGGTGATAGTCGCGCCGGTCGACGAAGCGGATGACGCGCGAGAAGGCCTCGAGCAGCTTGTGCAGATCGCCGCGGATCTCGGCATTTTCCTCGGCCTCGGTCAGTCTGGGCAGCGCCACCTCGCGCAGGAAGATCTGTGCCTGTTTCTCGTGGCGGCGCCCCAGCTCCAGCGCGGCTTCCTTGAATTTGCGGTATTCGATCAACCGCTGCATGAGCTGACGCGCGTTGAGGAAATCGTTCAGTTCCTCCTCGCCCTGTTCCTCTTCGCCCTCGCGCGGCGGGGGGAGCAGCGTGCGCAGCTTGATGTTGAGCAGCGTGGCGGCCATCACCAGAAAATCGCCGGCGATCTCCAGATCGAGCGACTCCATCATCCGCAGGTATTCGAGATACTGGCCGATGATCGCCGAGATGGTGATCTCGGTGATCTCCATCTCGTTCATCTTGATCAGGTGCAGCAGCAGATCGAGCGGCCCCTCGAAGATCGGCAGTTTAACGGTATACTCGGTGGTCATCTCGCCCGTGCCTGCATCGCCCGATTCATCAAAGTTCTTCGTCTCTCGTCTCTCGCCCTCGGCCCCCGAAGGTCTCCGCAAAATTCGGCTCTCGGCTCTCGAACGGACTTCAGCGGCATCCGGGCTTCACCCGTTTCGTGCCCTGCGTGTCTTTCGGGATCCAGCCTCGCCGTATTTCCCTCTACGTTTCCCCCCGTCGCGCCGCGTCGATCCGCCGGATCGTCTCCAGCACATCGGGCAGCCGGTCCAGCGGAAGCTGATTCGGCCCGTCACAGAGCGCGCGGTCGGGATCGTCGTGCACTTCCATGAAGACGCCGTCGACGCCGACGGCGACGGCGGCGCGCAGCAACGGTTCCAGATACTGCCGTTCGCCGCCGCTTTTGCCCCCCGCGCCGCTGGGGATCTGGATGCTGTGCGTCGCGTCGTAAATCACCGGGCAGCCGTAGCGCGCCATCACGACCAGCGAACGCATGTCGCTGACCAGATTGTTATAACCGAAACAGACGCCGCGCTCGGTGACCCAGATCCGTTCGGCCCCCGCCTCGCGCGCCTTATTGATCGAAAACTCGATGTCCCACGGCGCCATGAACTGGGCCTTCTTGATATTGACGATCCGGCCGGTGCGGGCCGCGGCGACGATCAGGTCGGTCTGGCGGCTGAGGAACGCCGGCACCTGCAGGACGTCGGCCGCCTCGGCGACCGCCGCCGCTTGGCCCGGCTCATGAAAATCGGTCAGCACCGGCAGGCCGACATCGAGCCGCACGCGCTTCAGGACGCGCAGGCCGGCATCCAGCCCCGGACCGCGATAGGACGCCAGCGACGTGCGGTTGGCCTTGTCGTACGACGCCTTGAAGATGCAGGGGAACCCCGCGCGCCCGGCGATCGCCTTGATCGCTTCGGCCATGCGCAGCGTATGTTCCTCCGACTCGATCACGCAGGGGCCGGCAATCAGCAGCAGGCGGTCGCGGCCGGCGGAGAATGGGTCAATCGAGGCGGCGGGATCGGGCAGCGTCGTCACGAGGGGCTGTCGGCTTTCCTGGGCTGAGACCGGCTCGCCGCCGGCGGTTCCATGCGGGCCCCTCATCTTCGCCAAAGCGCCGGCCCGTTTGAAGATTTAATTGCAAAGCCCGCCGCCGGCTCCGAAGATGAAACCGACGCCGACCGGCGCGGCCGGGGGCATTTCCCCAACGGAGTTTTCAACCATGGGCGGCGAATTCGACGTCATTTCCAAGGATCTGCTCGAGATCCTCGTCTGCCCCGAATCGCACCAGACCCTGACGCCGGCCGATGCGGCCACGGTCGCCCGGCTGGAACGGAGGCGCGCCGAAGGCACGCTCAAGAACCGGGCGGGCAAGCCGGTCGCCGATCCGATTCAGCATGCCCTGATCCGCGAGGACCGCCGGATCGCTTACCCCATCGTCGATTCGATCCCAATCATGCTGATCGACGAAGGAATCCCGCTCGATCAGCTCGATTCCTGACGGCGCGTCCCGGCGCTTTTCCCAACCTGCTCCATGATCGGGAGGAGCTCCGATGTTCGGCTGGCTCAACCAGTTCTGGATGAACTGGCTGCTGGCCGGACGGCGGGCGGAGGCGCGCGATGGCGGCGCCGGCCACTGGAAGCTGGACACCGTCGGACGCTACCGGTTCTCCAGCCTGCTGTTCATGGGCCTGTGGGTTGTGCTGGCGGCGGGCGTGACGCTGGATGCCTGGCTGCGCCCCGAGGACGCGACGCGCCGGCGCGAGGAAGCCGCCGCCTGGTTCAGTCTGTTCGTCGTGCCGCTGGCGATGACGCTGTTCGGCATCGTGGATGCCTGGTGGGCGCGGGTGACGATCGAGCCGGCGGGCCTGCGCTTTCAATACCCGTGGCGCCCGGGCGCGCTCGTCCGCTGGGAGGACATCGTCCAGATTCGCCACCGCGAGTCGTTCCACTGGTTCACGATCCGCCGCCGGGGCGGCGCGGCGATCCGCATCGCCGAGACGCGCCACGGGCTGGGGCGGCTGCGGCGCGAACTGCGCCGCCATGTCGATCCGCTGCGCTGGGCCGCCGCCGCCGCGCGCCTCCCCCGGCTCGATGCCGACGACGGGGTGGGCGGGTCCGAGGCCGAAGCCGGAGCGCGGGCGGGATAGCGATTGCGAGACCGATTGCCACACCGATTGGGACTGCGCTACCGATAGCGATTTCAGGTGCCGCGGTCGTGCGTGTCGATATCGAGCGGGCCGTGCATGTGCTCGCGCGCGTCGCGGGCACGGAAGACGCGGACAAAGCAGTAAACGGTCCAGACGAAAATTCCGCCCACGCTGAGCAACATGAAAATCCAGCCGCCGAGGGTCATGGGACCACCTCCTCGCGCGCGTGCTCCTCAACGCGCAGACGGTCCATCCGCTGGCGCGTCAGCGCGATCATGATGACGAAAAAGAGGATCAGCAGGCCGATGTAGATCAGCGGGAAAAGGACGCCGGCCCGGTCCGCGGCATCCAGTTCCACAATGCCCCGAATGCGTTCGGGGAACTTCTGTTTCGCCCAGAAAAGGAAAATCACCAGCAGATAGACCGGCGTCACGTAGCGGATCACCGGCCAGAAGATCGCGGGGACTTTCATTTCGGCGCCCTGCGCGATTTCCGCCCGGGCCCGCTCGATGCCGAACGCCCAGCCGAACATCAACACCTGAATCGTCGCCAGGACGTAGATGCAGACGCTGCCGACCCAGAAATCCATCGTATCGAGCGCCGCCAGATTTTTGGAGAAATACACCGCGATCAAGCAGCCGATGGCCGTCAACAGGCCGAGCAACGCCACCGCCGCCCGCCGGCCCAGGCCCATCCCTTCCTCCAGAAACGCGATCGTCGGCTGGAGCATGCTGAGCGAACTGGTGATCGCGGCCAGAGACAGCATGAAGAACCAGAGGGCGCCGAACAGCAGGCCCAGCGGCATCAGCCCGAACACCGGAGGGAGCGCGAAGAATCCCACGGCCAGACTCGACCCCTCGCTGATCGACCTGAGCAGCCCCTCGGGCAGCCCGCCCAGAAAAATGAACGCCACCGGGATCGTGATCAGCCCGCCCAGGCAGACTTCGCAGAATTCGTTGGTCGCGCAGGCGGTCATGCCCGATAGCACGACATCGTCGTTGCGCCGCAGGTAGCTGGCGTAATTGATGATGATCCCGAACCCGACCGAAATGCTGAAGAAGATCTGCCCGGCCGCCAGCAGCCAGACCTCGGCGTTCTTCAGATAGTCCCACGTGCTTTGCCCCTCGGGCAGCGAAGGGTTCCACATGAAGCCCAGCCCGTCCAGAATGTTGGGCAGCGTGAGTACGCGGACCAGCACGACGAGCGCGCACAGGACGAGCAGCGGCATGGCATAGCGCGAGAACGTTTCGATGCCGCGCGTCACGCCGCGGTAGATGAATACGTAATTGAGCAGGAAGACGAGAATCAGCATCGCGATCGCCGGGCCGGGCAGGCCATTCTGCGTGTCCTGGACATAGTTGGAGAAGAAGGCCGCCCCCTGCTCGACGCTCTCGCCGGGACTGACGCCGCGATTGCCCGTCACGAACGCCCGCAGATACGACCAGGCGTAGTACAGGCACCACGATTCGATGTAGACGTAATACATGTAGATGACGATCGGCACCATCAGCGCCAGGGCGCCGAAGTAGCGGCTCCACGGCCGGGGCCAGATGACGCTGTAGATGCCGGGCGCCGAGTTGTAGCCCCGCGCGCCGCCGTAGCGCCCCATCGCCCACTCGGCCCAGACCAGCGGGATGCCCAGCAGCAGCAGCGAGATGAAATACGGGATCATGAACATCCCGCCGCCGTGGGTCGCCGCCAGGCCGGGAAAGCGCAGAAAGTTGCCCAGGCCGACGGCCGAGCCCGAGACGGCGAGGATCACGCCGAGTTTGGTTCCCCAGTTTTCACGCCGACGTTCCAACGTCTGGGCGGAAGGGTTGAGATCGGCCATCGGTCATCCTCAACGCCGTCGCGCGCGGCTCGCGCCTCGGCCCGGCGGGCCCGGCCGACGGCGCGGAACGTTGCGATCGCAGAGGTTTGGAATTGCCGCGGCGCGGCTACGGCTTAGCAGTTTGCGGGATCGAATCGGCGCCTGCAACTGAGAAAGCCGCCCGCGCCGCTGGGCAATTGGAATCCGTCCGATCTGTCCGATCCCACGGATCCGACGGATGTCGATTTCAGCGCCTATAGAAGATAAAAAACTTCTCTTATCTTGAATTTGCGCCCCATCCATGTCATCTTTCCATCAGCGGCCCCGCCGCCCGGACCGCGACGTCCTCCTCGTCGCGGCGCCGGTCGGATTCCAAAGGATCGGCGGCTGATGGTGCTCCCAGCGGCGACCGAATCGGCCCTTTCGCCTCACCCGCCCGGCCCCGCGCCGGTCCGGCTGCGGCTGGCGATCCGCGGCGCGGTTCAGGGCATCGGCTTCCGTCCGTTCCTCCATCGCCTGGCCCGTGAACTCGACCTGACCGGCTGGATCGCCAACACCGGCGACGGCGTCGTGGCCGAGCTGGAAGGCCCGGCCGACGCACTGGCCCAGGCGCTCGCGCGCGTTCCGGCCGAAGCCCCCCCGCGCGCCCATATCCAGAGTCTGGAGCCGACGTGGCTCGACGCCGCCGGCTACGGCGACCTGGTGATCCGGCCCAGCCTGGCGACGGCGCCGCGCACGCTGATCCAGCCCGACATCGCCACCTGCCCGCAGTGCCTGCGCGAGCTGCGCGACCCGGCCGACCGGCGCCATCGCTACCCGTTCATCAACTGCGCGCTCTGCGGTCCGCGGTTCACGATCATCGAGTCGCTCCCCTACGACCGGCCCCATACGACCATGCGCGGCTTCACGATGTGCGAGCGCTGCCGCGCCGAATACGGCGATCCGTCGGATCGGCGATTCCATGCGCAGCCGATCGCCTGCCCGGCGTGCGGGCCGCAACTGGCGCTCTGGAGCACCGCGGGGCGGGTGCTGGCCCAGCGCGGTGAGGCTCTGGCGCGGGCCGCCGACCTGCTGCGGCGGGGCGGCATCCTGGCGCTCAAGGGGCTTGGCGGTTTTCAACTCCTCGTCGATGCGCGCGATGAGGCGGGGGTCGCCCGGCTGCGGCGGCTGAAGCGGCGCGAGGCCAAACCATTCGCAATCATGGCGCCCGATCTGGCGGCGGCGCGGCGGCTGTGCGACATCGGCCCGCTCGAGGAGCGGCTGCTCCGTTCAAGCGAGGCGCCGATCGTGCTGCTCGACCGTCGCGAGGCGGCGGCCGGCGACATCGCCCCGGCCGTCGCGCCGCGCAATCCCACCCTCGGCCTGATGCTGCCCTACACGCCGCTGCATCACCTGCTGCTGGACGAACTGGGGTTTCCCGTGGTGGCCACCAGCGGCAACCGCGGCGAAGAACCGATCTGCATCGACAACCAGGAGGCGCTGGAGCGGCTGGGGCCGCTGTGCGACGCGCTGCTGGTGCACGATCGGCCGATCCGGCGCCACGCGGACGATTCAATCGTCCGCATCGTGGCCGGACGCGAACAGGTGCTGCGCCGCGCGCGGGGTTATGCGCCGCTGCCGATTGCGATCCGCCGCGCCGCGCCGCCGCTGCTGGCGGTCGGCGGCCACCTGAAGAACACCGTGGCGCTCGCGCGCGGCGGCGAGGTCTTTCTCAGCCAGCACATCGGCGACCTGGAGACGCCCGAGGCGCGCCGCGCGCAGGAAGCGGCGGCCGACGACCTGGCGCGCCTGCTGGCCGTCGAACCGCGCCGAGTCGCCTGCGACCTGCATCCCGACTATGCCTCAACCCGCTTCGCCCACGGCCGCGGGCTGCCCGTCGCGGAGGTCCAGCACCATGCGGCGCATGCCTGGGCCTGCCTCGCCGAAAACGACCTGGAGCCGCCCGCGCTGGCCGTCTGCTGGGATGGCGCCGGCTGGGGGCCCGACGGGACGGTCTGGGGGGGTGAATTCCTCGCCGTGGATGCGGAAGACTGCCGCCGCATGGGAACGCTGCGGACCTTCCCGCTGCCGGGGGGCGAGGCCGCGATGCGCGAGGGCCGCCGCGCCGCTCTGGGCCTGCTGTGGGAGATGCTGGGCCCGCGCCTGTTCGACCAATCGGCGCTGGCGCCGGTGCGGAACCTGACGGCGAGCGAACGGATCAACTTCGCGGCGATGCTGCGGCGGGGGCTCAACTCGCCGCGTACATCGAGCGCCGGCCGGCTGTTCGACGCCGCGGCCGCCCTGCTCGAGGTCTGTTCGGTCAGCCGGTTCGAGGGTCAGGCGGCGATGGAACTGGAGTTTGCCGCGCGGCGCGCGGGGCCGCCGCCGCCCGCCTACCCGTTCCGCTGCGTCCGGTCCGGCGGCGCGGCGGCGGAGCTGGACTGGCGGCCGACGTTCGCAGCGCTGCTGGCGGAGCACGCCGCGGCGCAATCCCCGGCGATCCCCGCGGCGCGGTTCCATGCGACCCTGGCGGCGATGATCGTCGCGATGGCCCAACGGGAAGGCCGGGAGCGGGTCCTGCTGACCGGCGGGTGCTTCCAGAACCGGCTGCTGCTGGAGTTGGCGATCGCCGGCTTGCGCCGGGCCGGGTTCCGGCCCTACTGGCATCAGCGCGTGCCGCCGGGCGATGGGGGCCTGGCGCTCGGTCAGGCGGTCGCTGTCGCCCGCCAGGCGAATGGGGAGGAGGGGGACGGATGTGCCTCGGCATCCCGGGTGAAATCCTGAGCATTGAAGAGGCCCAGGACGAACTGCGCCGGCGCGGCCGGGTGCGCTTCGGCGGCATCGTCAAGGAAGCCAGCCTGGCCTGCGTCCCCGAAGCCCGCGTCGGCGACTACGTGATCGTCCACGCCGGGATCGCCATCAGTCGCATCGATGAGGCCGAGGCCCAAGCGGTGTTCGCGTTGCTGGAGGAGATGGAGCAGCGGGAATAAAGGGGAACGTGCGGCGGGTTTCGAGAGCCGAGGACGAGGGACGGAATCTTGAAGTACCTTGACGAGTACCGCGACGCGGATGCCGTCCGCCGCCTGGCCGCGGCCATCGGCCGCGCCGCGACGCGCCCGTGGACGATCATGGAGATCTGCGGCGGTCAGACCCATGCGATTCTGCGCTTCGGCCTGGATGAACTGCTGCCGCCGGAAATCACGCTGATCCACGGCCCCGGCTGCCCGGTCTGCGTGACGCCGGTCGAGCTGATCGACAAGGCGCTGGCGATCGCCGCGCGCCCCGGCGTCATCTTCTGTTCGTTCGGCGACATGCTGCGGGTGCCGGGTTCGCGCGGCGCGGACGGCCGCGCCGCCGACCTGATGGCGGTGCGGGCGGCCGGCGGCGACGTGCGCGTCGTCTACAGCCCGCTGGACGCGGTGGCGCTGGCGCGCGCCAATCCGTCGCGCGAGGTCGTCTTTTTTGCGATCGGTTTCGAAACGACGGCGCCGGCCAATGCGCTGGCGGCCGCGCTGGCGGCGCGCGAAGGGCTGGTGAATTTCTCGCTGCTGGTTTCGCATGTCCTCGTCCCGCCGGCGATCTCGGCCATCCTCGGCTCGCCCGATTGCCGGGTGCAGGGGCTGCTGGCCGCCGGCCACGTCTGCGCCGTGATGGGCGCCGCGGCCTGCCGGCCGATCGCCGCGCGCCATCGCGTGCCGGTCGTCGTGACCGGTTTCGAGCCGGTCGACCTGCTCGACGGCGTGCTGCGCTGCATCCGGCAACTGGAGGCGGGCCGCGCCGAGGTCGAGAATGCCTACGCCCGCGCCGTGGCCGACGAGGGCAATCCGCACGCCCGGCGCCGGATGGAGGAGGTGTTCGAGGTCTGCGACCGCTCATGGCGGGGCCTGGGGCGGATTCCGCGCAGCGGCCTCCGGTTGCGGTCCGCCTACGCCGCGTTCGATGCCGAGCGGCGGTTCGGCGTCGAAGCGCCGGGCGCCGGGGAACCGGCCGAGTGCCTCAGCGGGCTGGTGCTGCAGGGCCTGCGCCGGCCGACCGACTGCCCGGCGTTCGCGACACGCTGCACGCCGGAGTGCCCGCTCGGCGCGCCGATGGTCTCCGCCGAGGGGGCCTGCGCGGCCTATTTCCGCTATCGCCCGAGCCATTCCCGACAAGATCGAGGGACAATATTGAAGCGAGGCGCCGCGCGATGACCTGCCCGGTTCCGAATCAGGATTACGACCGCATCCTGTTGGCGCACGGCGGCGGCGGCCGGCTGACGCAGCGGCTGCTGGACCGGCTGTTCCGGCCGGCATTCGACAACGAACTGCTGGCGACGCGTCACGACGGCGCGGCGCTCGCGCTGGGCGCCGACCGCCTGGCCTTCACGACCGATTCCTACGTTGTCCGCCCGCTGTTCTTCCCGGGGGGCGACATCGGCCGGCTGGCCGTCTGCGGCACGGTGAACGACCTGGCGATGTGCGGGGCGCGGCCGCTCTGGCTCAGCGCGGGGTTTATTCTGGAGGAAGGCCTGGCCGTCGATGACCTGCGCCGCGTGGTGGAATCGATGCGGCGGGCGGCGAGCGACGCGCGCGTTCAGCTCGTGACGGCCGACACCAAGGTGGTGGATCGGGGCAAGGGCGACGGGATTTACATCAACACGGCCGGCCTCGGCCGCATCATCGCGCGCGAGCCGATCGGCCCGGCGTCGGTCCGGCCCGGCGACGCGGTCCTGCTCAGCGGCGATATCGGCCGCCACGGGATCACGATCATGGCCGCGCGCGACGGGCTGGCGTTCGAATCGCCCCTGGAAAGCGACTGCGCCCCACTGCACGAGCCGGTGCTGGAGCTGATCGCCGACGGGCTGCCGATCCACTGCCTGCGCGATCTGACGCGCGGCGGCCTGGCGGCCGGACTGATTGAAATGGCCCAGACGACCGGCGTGGACTTCGAGATTGACGAGGAGGCGATTCCGATCGTGGACGCCGTGCGCGGCGCCAGCGAGCTGCTTGGGTTGGACCCGCTCAACATCGCCAACGAGGGCCGGTTCCTGGTGATCCTGCCCGAGCGAAATGCCGACGCGGCGCTGGCGACGCTCGGGCGGTGCGACGTCGCGCGCGGGGCGTGCCGCATCGGCCGCGTGACGGGCGCCGGCCGAGGCGAAACCATCCTGCGCAGCCGGCGCGGAACCCGCCGCGTGCTGGACCTGTTCAGCGGCGAGCAGTTGCCGCGGATCTGCTGAGCCGCGCGCCGGCGCCGTCAGATCTGGACGCCATAGAGGTCGACCAGTTCGCGGCGCGTCGCTTCCAGCCGCCCGGCGATGATCGCCGTGAACGTGCGGAAGAGCTGATAGCCCAGGTGCTCGTCCTTCGCGCACAGCCGCTTGATCTTCTCGCCGTCGAAGACGACGGCCTTGACCGGCTCCAGGCAGCGGGCGTCGAAGCTCCAGCGCTGGGGCTCGACCAGCCAGGACCAGCCGAGGACGTCGCCCGGCCCAAGCGTCTGGATCAGCATCGGGGCGGGGGCATTGCCCTGCAGTTCGAGCGCGACGCGGCCCTCCTCGAGAATGTAGAACTGCTCGGCCTTTTCGCTTTCGCGGAAGACGTAGGCGCCCTCCTTGAATTTCACCTCCTGCGCGCAGGCGGCGATCTGCTTGAGCGTCTCGTCGGCGAGCTTCATCTGCTCGATCGGCTTGAGTCTGGCAACGCGCTTATCCATGTCTTTCATGAGAAACGTCTCCCTTTCAGAGCAAGCCCGGGGTGGAGATGGGCCGCTGAGTTTCGGCCGGCGTCCGGCATGTCGTCCCGCTTGGGTTCAGGAAAGCACAGCGGGGCGGGATGACGCAACCAAAAATAATACGCCGGAGTCTTTAATAACCAATCGAGTTCTGTTCTGAGCGGCAGGATGGCGCGTGGGCGACCGACGGACTTGACCCGTTTCAGCCGGAGCGGGAAGATAGGGCGACAGTTCGCTGAGGTTCACGCAATTATCATGAAACTTTTATTCTCGTTTGCGTTTGGCCTGGGAGCTCTGCTGCTGGCGGCGTGCGCCGCCGGGCCGCGCCCCGTCACCAGCCACATCCCCGCCCACGACGGGCCCACCCCCTGGACGCATCTGGACTTCACCAACGACCCGGCCGACTTCCAGTTCCTCGTCATGGGCGACCGCACCGGCGGCCACCGCGCCGGCATCTTTCCCAAGGCCGTCAAGAGCGCCAACCAGATGCGTCCGGAGTTCGTCATCTGCGTCGGCGACCTGATCGAGGGCTACACCGAGGACGAAGCCGTGATGGACGCGATGTGGGATGAATTCGACGCCGAGGTTTCCCAGCTCGAAGCGCCCTTCTTCTACGTCCCCGGCAACCACGACGTTTCCAATCCCGCCATGGAGCGCAAGTGGATCGAGCGGCTGGGACGGCCGTACTACCATTTCGTCTACGGCAACGTCCTGTTCCTGGTGTTGGACTCCGAGGACCCGCCGCGCGCGTTCGAAGGGGAACATCCGCATCTGGATCAAGCGCAGCTTGCCTGGATCCGCGAGACGCTCGCGGCGAATCGCGACGTTCGCTGGACCTTCCTCTTCCTGCACAAGCCGGTTTGGACCGTAGAGAGCGACACCAACTGGAACGACGTCGAGGCGATGCTGGCCGACCGTCCGTACACGGTTTTCTGCGGCCATTCGCATGACTACGCCAAATATGAACGCAACGGGCGCGAATATTACAACCTGGCCACGACGGGCGGCGGCTCGCGGCTGCGCGGCCACGACGTCGGCGAATTCGATCACATCACCTGGGTGACGATGACCGACGCCGGCCCGCGCGTCGCGCCGATCGAACTCGACGGCATCCTCGACAACGACATCATCCACGCCGACTTCAAGGCGGTCGTCGATGGGGTGCGCGATCGGGTGCGCGTGATCTGCGATCCCGTCGTCGCCGAAACCCAGGCCTTCACTCAAATTGACTCCACTGTCCGGATGACGAATGAGTCGCCCGTCGCCGTCGACGTCGACATGGTCTTCCGCAACCCGACCGAACTGCGGCTGAGCCGCACCGCGTTCACGGCGCACCTGCATCCCGGCGAGCAGCGGGAATGGCCCGTCACGTTCCAGAGCGACCAGCCCGTCCAGGTCGACGAGGTCGGCCTGATTCCCTACGACTACACGGTTCGCTTCAGCGTGCCGGGTCAGGAGGGGGAGCGGCGGATCGAGGCGTCGGGGACAACCGGCGTGCTGCTGTCGTATCCGATCCCGCGCACGGAGGTGAGCAAAACCATCGACGGCGACCTGAGCGACTGGACCAGCCTGCCGCTGGCCAAACCCGATCCCTCGCCGGTGCGCGAAGCGCTTGCCCCCGTGCCGGTCCCCCCGGCGGATCTGAGCTACCGCTTCGGCGTCGAACACGATGACCATTATCTCTATATCGCCGTGGATGTGACCGACGATTACGCCTCGACGCACGAGGCCGAGCACAAGTGGTGGATGGACAGCACGGTGGTGCGGATCGACGCGCGGCCGCGCGAGCGGCGTTTCCGCGGCGGCCGCGAATACGAAGATTACCTGGTGATCGTGCAGAATCCGGGCGACAGCGAACGGGAGGCTTACCGGCCGGACCACCTGCCGGCGGGCGCCCGCGCCGTGACGCAACTGACCGACGCCGGCCGCGCGACCGAGATCGCCATCCCGGTCGCGTGGCTCGACGAGCGCCAGGGGGGGCCGTGGCGCGACGTGCGGATCCACGTCGAGGTGCTCGATTACGACCAGGACCCCAAGGCGCAGACGATCGTCCCCTGGCTGCCCGACTGGCGCTGGGGCGGCAACATCCCCAACAGCGGAACCTTCATCCGCCAGGAGTGAGGCGAGGAGGTTCTCAGCATTCTCCTCTCGGCTCTCGAAAACCCGCGAGCTTCTCCCTTTATCGCGACCGACGATTCATGTGACCGCGGGTTCAACGCTCCGCGGCCGGCCGCACGATCAGGTTGCCGCCCGGCGGACGGTCGATCACATATGGATCCAGTCGATCGGCCGCCAGGCGCAGGTGACGCTCGATGGCATCCTTGATCCGCTGGTCGCTGTCGGAGCGGTCAAGGCGCAGGTCACGCGCGCGCAGATCGTACGAGCAACCCTCAAGGCTCACATAGATCAACATGGTGCCGGCTCCTTTCAGCGGATTTGACTCCGGTTATTCACGGCGGTTTGGGGCGTTTGTGACCGCCCCTAAAGCAAACGGCCCGTCTCGATTTTCCCGAGACGGGCCGCGCGAAACTTCGATCCTCGGTGTATCGAATTTATCCAGCGCGACCCTCCGGGCCGGCATGATCGCCCCGCAGACAAGCCGTCAGGCAACAGACCGGCCGCCGCGGGCGACCCGCCATCATCACGGGCGTGTTGTTCAGGGCATTCGGCATCCGGCGTTCTTCCCGTCCCGTCGGTTCTCCGGGATCTTCGCGGCCATCCCGCGAATGGGCCCATATCCTAATGAATGGGCCGGCGAATTTCAAGGCTGATTTTCATTATTTTTTCGCCGGCGCCCCTCAGGGCTCCCGTTCATGCCGCAGGAAGGCGACCGTGCAGGCCAGGCCCCCCTCGTGGGGCTCGCCGAACCGGAAATCCTTCACGAAGGGGTGGCCGGCGAGCATCGCGCGGACGGCCTGGCGCAGCCGGCCCGAGCCGTGGCCGTGGATGATCTTGAACTGAAACAAACCGGAAACCAGCGCCTGATCGAGCGCCTTTTCGGCCGCCAGCAGCGCCTCCTCGACCGTCATCCCGTGCAGGTCGACCTGATGCTGGACGGCGCCCGTGCTGTGCAGGCCATGGACGGGTCGTGGCCGTTCAGCCGGATCGGGCGGCGCCGTCGGCTTGAGCTGGTCCGGTTTCAGCGTCCAATCCTGGTCGCCGATCCGGACGCGGACGCGCCGGCCGCGCGGATCGACCGCCAGCACTCGCCCGCGGCCATAGTGCATGCCGAGGATTTCGACCCAGTCGCCCGGTTGATAGGAAGGTTTGTCGGCAGCGGACATGAGCGGCTCCACGGGCGGCCGGCCGGACGCCCGCGCCACTCACTCTAGGAGGCGATCGCCGATTGAGCCAATAAAATGAGCCGGCTGGGAAAAGGTTGTTACTTCTCGGCGCCGGAGCGCAGCGCCTCGCGCGCTTCCTTGCGGTCGCGCAGCATCTGGCGCTGCGCGCGGAAGAGGTAGTGAATCAGCTTCTCGCGGTCCGACTCGTGGATGTGCGTGTAATGGACGCCGACGTCGTAGCGCGGCACCTCGCCGATCGCGCCATGATTGAGCGGCCGGCAGCGGATGACGGTTCCCATGCATTCGATCTGTGTCTGGGGCATCGTCCGCAGCGTCATGCGGATGCGCAGATACTCCCCCTCGTGCAGCTCTTCGTCGGTCAGGAAGCCGATGCCGGTGCTGGAGCAGTTGAGGACGCACAGCGGGCTGCGCAGGCCGGGCACGAACGCCCGCTCGCCCGACGCGATCAGCGTCATCAGATTGTCGAGTTTGAGCAGCACCTCGCTCAGCATGTCGTGCAGGCCGCCGACCTCATCGCGCAGTTTGCGCAGCGGATCGTCCTGGCCGCCGCGCAGCAGTTCGCCCAGTTCGGCTTCGGCCGCGGCCGGCGTGCTGATCTTGGCCATCACCTCGTCGGCCGTCTCGCGCACCAGTTCCGCGGCGACCCGCTCGTAGGCTACCTGCACTTCGACGCGCAGCCGGGGCGATTCGCGTTTCTCCTGAATCACCGCCCGGCAGGTCAGCCGGCGGTCGTTGTTCGACTCGACCATGATCGGGCAGGCGCGCTGAATCCCGTCGCTCGACCAGGTCATCACGGCGGCGGTCTCGGCCGGCCCGGTCATCACCCCCCGGCAGTCGGCCGCCAGTTCCAGCACCAGCAGTTCCCCGTCACTTGCCACAACCTTGCCGTCGAACGGCTGGCCGTTGCTCAGACGGATCGCCGGGATGCGCACGCGCTGGTTGAGCGGGATTTCGAGTATCGCCATCAGTGGACCACCCGGTGAACAAATGGCTCGGCCTGGCCATGCAGACCCGGACGGACGGCCGTCGTCCCTCAGAGCTTATCGGCCGCCCCCCGGCCGAACTGGAGGGTGACCGGTTTTGGTAAACAGGGCGGTTGAAGTGAGAAAATGCGCCGGGACGGTCGGAACGGTCGGGACCGACGATTGTTCACCGATCCCCTACACGCCGTTCAGGTTGTCCAGCGCCCGCAGCATCTCCTCGGCCGACTGCCAGCGCTTTTCCTTTTCCTTGGCCAGGCACTTCATGATGATCTCGGCCAGTTCCGGCGAGACATTGGTCAGCGGCTTGGGCTCGACGAACAGATGCTGGTAGGCCAGGTCCCCCTCCATGAACGGCGGATGCCCGTTGACCAGCTCATAAAAGACGATCCCCATCGAGTAGATATCGGCGCGGTGGTCGACCGTCTGGCCCTTGACCTGTTCGGGCGACATGTAGAGCGGCGTGCCGATGATCGCCCCCGCCATCGTCGAACCGACCTCGCTCTGCTCGACCATCTTGGCGATCCCGAAATCGGTCACCTTCACGTTCTCGTTCTCATCCAGCATCAGGTTGGCCGGCTTGATGTCGCGGTGGACGATCCCGATCGAGTGCGCGTAGGCCATCGCCTCGCAAATCTGGCGCATGTAGCGCAGCGTCGATTCCAGCGGCAACTTGCGATTGACCCGGCGCAGCTTCTGCTTCAGGTCGGTTCCCTTGACGAACTCCATCGAGATGTACTTGCGGCCCAGTTCCTCGCCGATGTCGTGGATCCGGACGATGTTGGGGTGGGCCAGCCGCCGCGCGTTGCGCGCTTCCTGGCGGAACCGGCGGACCGCCTCCTGGTTGCGCAGCAGGCTGTCGGGCAGGATCTTCAGCGCCACCTCCTCCTCCAGCTCGTTGTCGTGCGCGCGGTAGACGATGCCCATCGCCCCCCGGCCGAGTTCCTCCACCAGCTCGTAGCGCTGCTTGGCCTTCTCCGACAGCGAGTTGATGATCGCCGTCCGCTCCGCGCCCATCTGATCGGCATTGGCCTCGTTGAGCGTCTCCAGCTTGCCCTTGACGTCGCGGTAGGTGATGTCGGCCGCGAAAATCAGCTTGTAGACCTCGCGCGCCCCGGCCACGTCGTTCACCGATTCATAGCGCTGCCCCAGCTCGTAGAGCAGCTCCTTGACATCCTTCTCCACCGGCAGGCGCTTCAGTTCCTGCAGCGCCAGGTCGAGCATTCCCTTGGCCATGAAGCAGCGCGCCAGGTTGCGCACCGATTCCCCTTCCCAGCGATAGTCGCGACTCGTCTGCTGAAAGCAGGAGATCGCCAGGTCGTACTTGTCCATCCGCATGGCGAGCCGGCCCAGTTGAAACCGGACCTCCGCCGAATCGCGCGATTCCAGAATCTTCTGATACAGCTTCATCAGGTTCCGGATGACTTCCTCGTTCTCGGGGTGGAACCGGTGTGCGTCCTCCAGCGCCTTGCGCGCCTCGCGTTCCTTGCCGGCCAGCAGCAGCAGCCGGCCCCGTTCCAAGTGGGCCATCGCGTCGCGCGGGTTCTTCTCCAGGATCTTGTCGAAAGCCTGCAGCGCGCGTTCCGGGTCCCCCGGATCGATCCGCTGGATTTCCGTCAGGTGCTGGCGCGCCTCGCGCAGCCGGCCGTCGAAGATCAGCGTGTCGACCAGGTACCAGCGCAGTTTGAGCACCTTGGGCGAGCTTTCGATCAACGCCTCCATCAGCCCGATCGCGGCGCCGATCTGCGTCGGCACGTGCGTCAGCAGTTGCTTGATGATCGCGATGGCATGGTCCCACGTCTCGCGCGCGGCGTAGGCCTGCGCGGCCGCCATGTAGTGCTCGTGATTCTGCGGCTGGAGCTGGATGGCGCGGTTGTAAATCGCGATCGCCTCGTTGTCGTGGCGCCGCTTGCGGAAGTAGAGCGAGCTCAGCGCGCAGACCGGCTCGGGGTCCTCCGGGCTGTTGGCGAGCACCTGCTCGTAGGCCTGGATCGCCGAGTCCATCTGGTTGGCGCGGTCCGAACTGGCCGCCATCAGCTTCTGCAACTCGCCGTTGTCGGAGTCGCGCTCCTGGAGCCGCCGGCCCAGTTCCAGCGCGCGTTCGGGGTGCTCGGCCGCCACGTGGCAGCGCATCAGTTGCAGCCCGATGTCGAACCGCTCCGGATGGCGCTCAAACACCGCCGCGTAGACCTGCGCTGCCTCGTTGTCCACCTTCTTCTTGTGCAGGTAGATCGCCGCCAGGTTGTCCTGAATCGTCGCATGATCGGGCTGGTAGACCAGCGCTTCGCGATAGATCGGCTCGGCCTTGGCCTCGACGATCCCCTGCCGGCAGTAGGCGTTGGCCAGTTGCAGCACCATCTCGCGCGTGCGGCGGCCCAGCCCCAGCAGCGGCTCAATCGCGCGGATTGTCAGGTCGTCATCCCCCTCGGTCTCGGCGATCTGCGCCAGTTGCACCAGCACCGTCTCATCCTGCGGGTTGTGCATCAGCGACTTCTTGTAGATTTCACGCGCATCGCGGTCCTGGCGCCCCTCCTGCGCATAGCCGTGACTGACGGCGGTCAGGATCTCCGGCGCGTCGGGATTGGCCTGCAGCGCCCGGATAAAGATTTTCATCGCCGTCTGGTCGAGCCGGTTCTCCGCCGCATAGCACGCCCCCAGCAGCCGCAGCCCCATCGAGTCGCTCGGATTGACCTGCAGGATCTGTTGCGCGTGCAGCATCGCGTCCTTGTTGTGGCCTCCTTGCAGCAGCCGCGTGGAGAGGATGACGTGCGCGGGGGGGGCCGCCGGATCCAGCTCCAGCAGCATCTCGGCCACCTGCTGGGCACGCTCGTCGTAGCGCCGCGCCGCCTGGCAGGCCATGCAGTACAGCCGCAGGAACGCCCGGTCCTCGACCCGTTGCTCGAAGACCCGGTCCAGCGTCGGAATGATCTCCGGCGCCGCGATCTCCAGCTTGATGTACAGGTCCGTCATGTAGTGCGGCAGCTTGGGGTCATCGTGCTGATGCACGATCGTCTGGCGGAACGCCTCGAGTGCCTCGCGCGGCCGGTCGATCTGCATCAGCGTCTGGCCCAGCAGGAAGAACCACGGCCCCGGCTTCTTCATCACGCGCGACATCTCGGCGTAGACCCGGGCGGCGGCTTCGTCGTTGCGCGGAATCGAGGAGTACGCCGTGGCGAGCCCCTTCAGATAGCGATCCTCGCGCGGAAACATCTCGCGCGCCCGCTCGAAAATCAGCGCGGATTCGGCGTCGAACTGCTTGAGCTGGACATACAGGTCGGCCAGGTCGCGCACGTAGCGCCGCCGGCGCGGAAACGTCGCCGTCAGCCGCCGCAGCAGGCGGATCGCCCGCGGGTACTGCCGGCGCTCGATCGCCATCCGCGCCAGCATCTGCTGGATTGCGGCGCGCGTATGGCGGAACAGATGAAACCCGACAAAGCCCACCAGACCCAGCAGCAGCACGCCGGCCGTCAGCATCCAGATCAGGTTGGCGCGGATCAGGTACTGCCGTTCCAGTTGGCGCGCTTCGCGATGCGGCGGGCTGATCTCCCGCACCTTGCGCACCTCGGCCAGCGCGGCATCGTACTGCCCGGCCTCGGCCAGCGTTCGCGCATGATTCAGAATCTGCGTCAGGAATGTGCTGAGCCGTTGCTGCTGGCGGTTGCGAAAGTCATGATAAAACGCGCGGTTGGCGCTCCCGGAGCGCGAGGGACCTCCCAGCCGCCCCATCCAGGCGGGGCTGCCCTGCAGGAAGTTGAGCCCCAGATCGACGCAGTGGACCCGCCCCGACATGTCGGCCCGGGCGAAGGCCTGCGCCGCGCCCCCCCCGGTCAGCGGGCCGACCAGCGGCGTGTTGACCACCTGGCTGCCCAGATCGTACTGCCCCCACGTCTCGGTGCTGCGCAGGTTGATCACCACCATGCAGATGACGTCGCAGAAGACGGCGTACGCCGTGCGCGAGTCATCGAAGAAGATCGCCGGCGGACTCTCGATCGCGCGCTCGTGAAGCCGTCCCACCAGCGCCGCGCTCTCCCAGAACGGCTCGCCGCTGGCGCCGTCCACCATGTAGAGCGCCCGGTCGCGAACCACCAGCACGTCGTCCTTCCCGTCCGCGTTGGCATCGACGGTCACCGGCGTGAAGCGCGGCTCGCTCCCGATCGAGCGGTGCGCGTCGGCTTCGGTCCCCCCCGCCGGCGGCGCCCATACCGGCACGATCGCATCGTCGCGCACCGTCAGGCCGTAGAGGTAGCCCAGGCTGTCGGCGATCACGATGTCGTCGTAACCGTCGCCGTCCAGATCGCCCAGCGCCTGGCCCAGCCCGTAGGTGCGGTTGGTCGAGACCAGGTTCAACGTGATCGCGGCGGGCGGCATCGCCCGATTGAACACGGTGACCTTGCCCTCGCGCGTGACATAGACGAAGTGCGGCCCGCGCCCTCCGGCGAACCGCGTCTGACCCACCGACGGGCCGCGCTCGAGAATCCCCTGGGTCGGATGGCGGAACAGCTCGAACAACGACTGCGCATGGCCGGGCCCCCGCAACTGGCAGCCGACGAGCGTCCGTTCGGATGGGTTGTAAAGCAGGATCCCCTCGCGGTAGGGCGCGATCTCGTCCTCGCCGGTCAGGGGAAACGTCGCCGGCGGCAGCGTCAGGCCGAACCCGGTTTGCTGCGCCGGCATCTCCTGCCGGCCGGTCGGTCCGTCCAATATGAACAGTTTGCCGCTGGTGCTGGGGACGACGATCGTGATCCGGTCGTTGCCCAGGAAATTGCCCGCGACCGGCGACAGCAGCGTCTCATCCTCGCCGAGCTGCTGACGCCAGATCGGCGCGCCATGGGTCGGATCGAGCACTTCGACGACATCGCGCAGGCCGACCTGGATCAGGTCCATCCGGCCGTCCAGATCGACGTCGAAGGCCAGCGGATCGGAGGGGGCATGGGCGAATTCGGAGTCGCCTTCCCAGAGCAGCTTCAGCGGCCGGGCCTCTTGCGCCGCGAGGTCAACCCCAATCGTTAAAAAAGACAACAGACACAAGAACCGTCGCGTCGTCCGAACGTGGGTTGGAGCATCCATGGTCAAGTGCATGACATTGTGTGGAGCGGAACTCTGCTGCCGGGCATCCCGGCGCCCCCCATCCACATCGCTGGCCGCCGTCAGATCCCATCCAAAGCCTGTCAAATCAAATTCACATCCTCTAAGAGAGAGTATAGAAATTGTGGGGATGAATCACACGATAAAATCTAGCATGATGGAACCCGCGCGTCGCGGCCGCCCCGCGCCGGCTCGCTTTTCCCGCCGCGGGCCGACCGTCCAGGTGCGTATTGACCGGCGCCGCCCGCCGTGCACCCATCTCCCCGCGGAGCGATCCTCACGTTGACCGCCCCTCAGGCCACGTTGCCGCCCCAGCCCGCGCCGCGACCGCCCGATGCCCGCGCCCGCATCGCCACCCGCCGCGTCACGCTGATGCACGACTTGCTGCTGGGCATGCGCGGCGGCGAGTGGGTCCTCGATTCGCTCCTGAAGATTCTGCCGCTGGCCGGGATCCGCACTCTGTTCTATCGGCCCCGGTTCATCGACACCGCAATCAACTGCCGGCCGATCCATCCCAGCCCGCTGAGCCGACTGCCGGGCGTGCGCCGCTATTACCGCTGGCTGCTGCCGCTGCTGCCGCCGACCGTCGAGCGGCTGCGCGTCCCCGAACGCACCGAGCTGGTCCTGACGCTCAGCCACTGCGTAGCCCATGGCATCCGGGCGCCGCGCGGCGTCCCCCAGGTCAATTATTATTTCAGCCCGATGCGCTACCTGTACGATCAGCGCGAGGCCTACCATCGCCATGGCGGGCTGGGCGGCCGGGCGCTCGGCTGGCTGGCGCCGCGGCTGGCGCGCTGGGATTTCCAGGCGGCCGCCCGCGCCGACCACCGCTGGGCGATCTCGCAATTCGTCGCCCGGCGCATCGAGGACGCCTACGGTCTGACCGCCCGCGTGATCTATCCGCCGGTCCGCACCGGGTTCTTCGTCCCGCCGCCGCCCGACCGGGCCGCCGAGCGCATCCCCGAATACCTCCTCGTCTCGGCAATGGTGCCCTACAAGCGCGTCGACCTGGCCATCCGCGCCGCCAACCGGCTGCGCCTTCCGTTGCGCGTCGTCGGCGACGGCCCGCTGCTGCGTCAGATGCGCCGGCTGGCCGGCCCGCTGGTCGCCGTCGAGGGCCGGGTCAGCCAGGCGCGGCTGCTGGAACTGTACCAGACGCGCGCGGCCCTGATCTTCCCCAGCGAGGAGGATTTCGGCCTGGCGCCGCTCGAAGCGCTCGCCTGCGGCATGCCCGTCCTCGGCTTGCGCGCCGGTGGATTGCTCGAAACGATGCGCGAGGGCCGCACCGGCGCCTTCTTCGACCGGCCCACCGTCAAGTCGCTCTGCGAGGCATGGGAGCAGTTCCGCCCCGCGGCCTACGATCCGCTCCATCTGCGCGCCCACGCGCTGGCGTTCAGCGAGGAGCGGTTTCATGAGGAGATCGCGCTCGCCATCGACACCGTCCTCAATGAATAGTTGTCCTTGCCCCGCCGCCGGGGCATGATCCGAGGGCGGATGGGGCAACCCCCATAGTTGGTCTTTTGCCCGGCAAGCCCCCTTCATGCAGATCATCGGCAACCCCCGCTTTCTGAAGTCCCCCCGCATCACCTGGGCGCGCTGGCGGCTGGGGCACCCCGCCCCGGGCCCGATCCGCGTGCACCCGGTCGGCGGTTTCACCTTCGAGGACGGCGCGGAACTGACCCAGCGGCTCACGGCCGCCTTCGGCGACCTGGCCGGCCTGAGCTGCCTCGACCTGGGCGCCGGGCCCGGCGAGACGGTGATCGCCCGCCAGATTCTGGACATCCCCTGGGCCCGCCTCGCGTCGGTTGAGGCGTTTCACCCGTATCTGAACAAACTGCGTCAGCGGCAGGCCGCGGCGCGGCGCCATGAAGTGCTGGATTGCCGGATTGAACACGTCTTCGGCCGGTTTCGCGCGGGGGAGTTCGACCTCGCCCTGCTGATCGACGTCCTGGAGCATTTCTCCCGCCGCGATGCCGTCGACCTGCTCCTGCGCCTGGAGCGTTTCGTCAATCGCGGCGTCGTCATCTTCGCCCCTGTCGGCATCGTCGAGCAGGATGAGCTGGACGCCAACGCCCTCCAGCGCCACCGTTCCCACTGGCTCGCCGAGGACTGGTCGCGTCTGGGCTACCAGGTGGAGGTCTATGAGGCCTTCCACGGCCAGCTCAGTCCGCCCGCAACCGCCGCCTGGGCCATCAAGTCGTGGCGGCGCTGAGGGCCGCAACCGTCGGCCTTCGGGCTTGACCGCGCAACCCCGAACGTTCCATAAGGGAGCATTCAGGAACCATCTCTCGATCGATTCGAGCCGCCGACCGCCGCGGCCATCTCAAGGAGTTACACGCCACCATGCGCCGATTCTGTTGGAAACCGGCGGCGCCGTTCCGGCTGGGGCTGGTGCTCGCGCTGGCCGCGGCCGCCGCGACCCTCGCCGCCCAGCCCTCCGATTCCCCCAGTTCCCCCTCGCTGGACCAGCTATCCGAGAAACAGGTGGAAGCCCTGCCGGAAGGCCCCGCCGATTTTCAGCAGATCATCGAACGCGCCAAGCGCCGGGTCTTCCCCGCGCTCGTCTTCGTCAAGCCGATCGTCGAGGATTACGGCAGCGGCGAGAAGAAAAAGCAGGAGGTCTTCGGCAGCGGCGTCATCATCTCGCCCGACGGCCTGGTCATCACCAATAACCATGTCGTCGAGAACGCGATCAAGGTCAACTGCGTCCTGTTCGACAAGGATCAGCTGCCGGCCGAGATCCTCGGGCGCGATCCCGACACCGATCTGGCGCTGCTGCAACTGGATGCGCCGGCGGAGAAGCGTCCGCTGCCGGCCGCCGAGTTCGCCGATTCGGACGCGGTCGACGAGGGCGACTTCGTCATGGCGCTGGGCAGCCCGTTCGGCTTCACCCGCTCCATCTCGCTGGGAATCATCTCCAACACGCAGCGCTATCTCGGCTTCGAGAATGAGTATCGCTACAACCTGTGGCTGCAGACCGATGCCGCGATCAATCCGGGCAACAGCGGCGGCCCGCTCGTCGATATCGAGGGACGGATCGTCGGCATCAACACGCTCGGCCTGCGGCTCGTGGCCGAGAATGTCGGCTTTTCGATCCCGGCCAATGTCGTCCGCGAAATCGCCGCCCGCCTCGAGCGCGACGGCGCCGTCTCGCGCGCCTGGACCGGCCTGCGCCTCCAGCCGCTCAAGGATTTCAACACCAACACCTTCACCCAGGCCGAACGCGGCGTCCTGATCGCCAATGTCGAGAGCGGGTCGCCCGCCGAGGCGGCCGGGCTGCAATCGGGCGACCTGCTCGTCGCCGTCGGCGACCACCCGATCGACGGCGCCTATGTCGAAAACCTCCCCGCCATCCACTGGCGGCTGGCCGACCTGCCGACCGATGCGCCGACCACCTTCACGCTGGTTCGCAACGGCCGGACCATCGCGGCGGCGGTCCAGCCGGTGCTCAAGGGCAAGGTCGAGGGCGAGAATCTCGACCTGCGCCGCTGGAACATGACGCTGAAGGAAATCAACAAATACAAGGAACCCCAGCTCTACTTCTATCGTAAGGAAGGGATCTACGTGCAGGGCGTGCGCAATCCGGGCAATGCCTCGGCGGCCGGCATTCAGCGCAACGACATCCTGCTCTCGATCGAGCGTCAGCCGGTCGACTCGCTGGCGACCGCGCGCCAGCTCTACGAGTCGATTCTGGGGGACGAGACGCGCGAGAAAAAAGTCCTGCTCGAAGTGCTGCGCGGGGGATTGCCCAAGCTGATCGTCCTCGACTACACCAAAGACTATGAAAAGGCGGACTGACTCATGAACGGCTCATTCCTCGCCCGCGCGTCCCGCGCCGTGCGGTTGCTCGCGCTGCTCGGCCTTGCCTGCCTGGCGCGCCCGTGCCTGGCCCAGCCGGCGGCGGCCGCGAGCGCCGACGCCGCCCCCACGACCGGGCCGCTCACGCTCCAGCAGGCGGAGTCATTCCTTGAGCACTTCGCCGTCATTGAAGTCTTTTTCAAGCGCAGCGAAGAAGACAAGGATGCCGTTCACCCGGAGTATGAATCCTACATCAGCCGCAAGCTCCCGATGCGGCTGATCGGCATCGCGCTCGACGCCGAGCACGTCGTGACGATCGACACCGACCTGGACGAAAAATGGATCGACCGGATCCAGGTGACCGACATGCGGGGTCGGAGCGCGCCGGCCGAGCGCGCGGCGTTGCTGCTCGATGCCCCCGCGCTCGTCTTTCGCGTCGCCGACCCGACCGGCCTGACGCTGCGCCCGCCCCAGTTCACCGACCCCGGCCCCGCCGCGCCCGATGGCCTGCAGCAACTGGTCGTCACGCGCCACGGCAGCAACTACATGCTTCAGCTTTCCCCCGCCCAGCCGCTGGTCCAATTGACGCCGGAGTATCAGCTCCAGCGGGTGCTCTCCACCGCGGTCTATGACCCCGACGCCAGCAGCCGCGGGATGATGGACGACTGGAGCGGCTGGTCGTCGGACTTTGAAATCAACAAGGTCCCGGTGCTGCTGCTGGATCAGCGGCGGCGGCCCGTCGGCCTCGCCTTCCGCGCCTATCTGCCCTACGGTGAGAGTGCAGAGGAGGGTCTGCGCCCCGACCAGCGCGAACGCGTCGCCTGGGCCCAATACGCCGCCGCGCAGGATCAACTGACGACCGCGGCCGGCCGCTGGGTGATGGAGACCCACATCACGTTCCGCCAGAAAGCCGAGGAAGGCGGCGGCACCTTCCTCGGTCTGCCGCTGCCCAATGTGGACTCGATCATGGGGGGCCAGGTCAACGTTCCCGATGAGTGGTATGTTTACGGTTTCCCCATTGCGCCCGATCTGCTCTTCGTCCCCACCCGCATCCAGCGCGAATTCGCCAAGGTGATCGACCGGATCGAGGTCCGCGACGGCGACCGCACGATTCCGGGGCGCTTCTACGGCGCCTATGAGGACATCGCCGCTTTCCTGATCCGGCTCGATGAACCCCTCTCGGTCGCCCCGGCCGAAATCTTCTCCAGCCAGCCGGTGCGCATGATCCGGCCGATGCTCTCCATCTATCCCGAGCGGCGCTATGGTCGCGAGTATCTCGATGTCGGCTATGCCCGTCTGCTCAGCCGGCTCAACGGCTATCGCGACGTGCTGGAGTTTGTGCCGGCCTACGAGGCGCGCGTCGGCGCCCTCTACACCGACCTCGACGGCAACCTGCAGGGGGTCACCCTCGAGCAGCGCAAGGAGGACGAGGACAAGGAGCGATTCCGGCGCGCCGGCGGGTTCCCCTATTTCGGCGGCGGCGAAACCTTCTACCGCTTCTACTCAATTCCCGAGCTCGCCCCGTACTTCAATGCGCCCAACGATCATCTCGATCCGACGATCGTCTCGCTCTCCGAGGAGGAAGAGGAGCGCAAGATGTGGCTCGGCGTCGAGTTCGATCCGATGACGCAGGAGCTGGCCAAGACGCTCGACGTGCAGCCCCAGACGAAGGACGGCACGATCGGCCTGTGGGTCACGCGTGTCTATCCCGGCTCACCGGCGGCGCGCCTCGGCCTGGAACGCGGTTCGATTCTGCTCGAGCTGCGCGAGGAGGGCGAAGCCCAGCCGGTTGAGCTCAAGGCCGCCGACACGTCGATGTACGACTTCGACTTTTCCGATGTGGAACTGCCCGAGGGCATGGAGAACCTGGGGATCAGCCTGCCCAGGGCCAAACCGTGGAAGAACCGGCGCAACATGCTGACGCGCCTGCTCGAGGTCATCGGCGAGGGCCGGACCGTCCACCTATGGTACCTCGACCCGCAGCGGGCGGAGCACAGCGTGACGTTCGCCGTCGAAAAGGCACCGCATGATTTCGCCAGCGCGCCCAAGTACAAGGACGAGGAGATCGGCCTGACCGTCAAGGAGCTGACCTATGAGGTGCGCGAAGCCTTGATGCTGCCTCCCGATGCCCGTCACCTGGTCGTCTCCAGCGTGGAGGAGGGGAGCCCGGCCGCCGTCGCGCGCGTCGAACTTTACGACCTGATCATTGCGATCAACGATCAGCCGGTGCCCGATCTGGAGACGTTCAAGCGGATCGCCCAGGACGCCCGCGCCGAGCGCGAAGCCAGCGGCCGCGCCACGCTGCGCGTCACGCTTCAGCAACTCGACAAAACCCGGATCGTCGACCTGACGCTGGAGTGACCCCCGCGGACCTCAACGCACCGGCTGGACCGTGGCCTCGGAGCGGCCGGCTTCGGCGGGCGGCTGCAGCGCGCTCCACAGCCCGAACGCCACCGCGTAGAGCGCGACGGCAAGCAGCAGCACGTACAGCGTGATCCGGCCGCCCAGGTTGCCGCGCTCGCGCTGCATCCGCCGTTCGCGCTCACGCCACAGCGCGTCGATGTAGGGGTTGGCGTCGCGGTAGGCCTGCCGCGTGCTTTCCGCGCTCTCGATCCGATGCGGGAAGGCTTCGTAGAAGTGCCGGTCGTATTCCATCCGCCGCTCGGGCCGATGCAGCACCTCGTAGGCCGCGTTGATGGCGGCCATGCGCTGCTCCGCGCGCGCGTCGCCGCCGTGGCGGTCGGGATGGTGCCGGCGCACCAGCAGGCGGTAGGTCTGCTTGATTTCGTGAAACGTCGCCGTCGGTTTCAGTCCGAGCGTGGCGTAATGATCGGGCAGGGGCATCTTCGTCGGCGGGGGCGGCGGGAATCGGTCAGCGTGAGCAGCCGTCGTACGCTCTGACCGGATCAAGGTAGCACAACCGGCCGCGCGGCTCCAGTCGCCGCGTGCGTGGGTTCCGATCCCGTCCGCCGCCGGTCAGTCCGTCACCCGAATCGTCCGGTGGCAGCGCGGGCATTCGACGCGCTCGGCGCTGAACGTCGGGCTGAGCGAGACGTGGCCGCCGCAGCGGCAGGCGATCGTCTCCCATCCCGATCCGCCGCGGCGGTGGATCTGCTCCGTCTCGGCGGCGGCGCCCGCCGGCACGGCGACTTCCGCTTCGGCCTTGAGCGCCGGGCGGGCCGCGTTGCTGAAATGCGTCCGCCCGCAGCGCGGGCACTGGATTTTCGGCTCGCTGTAGTTCGGCGGCAGCTTGATCGTCAACCCGCATGCGCACGGCAGGATCAGCAGCCCCGCCATCACGTCCATCAGGCGCAGCGCCTCGCGCGCGCGCGCCACGGCGTCGCGTTGTTCCTCGGCGGGCGCAGCCGCGCGGCGGGGGACCCGCTCCCCTTCCTCGGCGCGCGTGCGCTCGCCGAACAAGGCCCCGCGCTCGCCCGCGCGCTCGCGCCAGGCCCGCTCATACTCGGCGAAGCCCGCGCCGCCGGCCATCGCGCGCAGAATCGCGATCCGGCGGTCGGTCGACGGATGGGTCGCAAACAGGCCGCCGCCGCCCATTGCCCGCAGCGGGTTGACGATGAACATCGGCGCCACCGCCCGGTTCTGTTTGCCGAGCAGCCGCCCCCCCGCGCGGCCGCTGATCTTCTCCAGCGCCGAGGCGAGCCCCTCGGGAAACCGCGTAAACCGGGCGGCCGAGGCATCGGCCAGATACTCGCGCCGGCGCGAGCAGGCAAAGTAAAGCAACTGCGCGCAGAGCGGGGCCAGGATCGCCAGCGCCAGCGCGACAAGCAGCATGATCGCCTGCGCCTGGTTGCCCCCGTCGCGGCTGTCGCGTCCCCGCCGGCTCGAATGGCGCCCGCCATGGAGGAAGGCGCGAAGAAAAACATCCGAAATCAGCGCGATGCTGCCCATCATCACCGCGGCCAGCGTCAGGAACCGGATGTCGAGATTGCGCACATGCCCGATCTCATGCGCCACCACGCCCTGCAACTCGTCGCGGTTGAGTTTGCGCAGCAGACCGATCGTGACGGCCACCGCCGCCCGCTCCGGATTGCGGCCCACGGCAAACGCGTTCAGACTGTCGGTGTCGAGCACGTAGACGTCGGGTCGCCGGGGAAGACCCGCCGCCAGCGTCATCTCCTCGACGACGTTGAACAGGCGGCGCGCCTCGGCCGGAGTCTCAAGTTTGCGCGCCCCCATGCTCTTGAGCAGGATCGCCTCGCCCGCCGTGAGCGACACGAGCGTCATCACGCCGAAGACCGCCAGCGCGGCCAGCACGCCGAAGACGCCGCCCGTCGCCGGATCCGGATCGATGCTCATGCCGATCGCTCCGCCCAGCGCCGCCAGCAGCAGGGCCATCAAGGCCAGCAGCAGGCGCGAGCGGCGCCGATTTGCGGCAATCGCTTCCCACATGGCGGCCTAGAATTTCACCTGCGGCACGGCCCGTTCGCTCTTGTCTTCCAGCTCAAAGAAGGCCTCTTCGCGGAACTGGAACATGCCGGCCACGAGATTGGCGGGGATCTGCTGGATCCGGGTGTTGTACTGCATGACCTGTTCGTTGTAGAACTGGCGCGAGAAGCCAATCTTGTTTTCGGTCGACGTCAGTTCCTCCTGCAACGCCAGAAAATTCTGATTCGCCTTCAGGTCGGGGTATTGCTCCACGACCATCAGCAGGCGGCCCAGCGCGCCGCTCAGTTGCGATTCGGCCTGTGCCTGCTCGCCGACGCCGTGGGCCGAGACGGCGGCGGCGCGCGCCCGCATCACTTCCTCCAGCGTCTGGCGCTCGTGTCCCGCGTAGCCCTTGACCGTCTCGACCAGGTTTGGAATCAGGTCGTGGCGCCGCTTGAGCTGCACGTCGATCTGCGCCCAGGCTTCCTTGACCTGATTGCGCAGGCGCACCAGACCGTTGTAGGTCGCGATGAACCACAGGATGACGAGCAGCACCAGGCCGCCGATGACAAGCAATGCGATGAGTGCGCCGCCCATGAGGATTAGCCTTCCTGTCGGGGAGGTTCGGCCGCGGAGGGGAGGAAATTCCGCGGACCGCGCTCGGAGCGAAATTCCGTCGCCAGCACGTCGCCCAGAAAGTCCGCCAGCGCGCCGGCCTCGTCGCCGCCGGCGTGCTCGATCAGCCGGCGGATCTCGCCGGCGTCGAACCACAAGCCGTGGCCGCGCGGGCAGTGGTCCAGCTCAAGGGGGGGCTCCGCCGCCAGCGTCAGCCCCCGGCAGCGCCACCCGCAGCGGGGACAGCGGCGCGCGCCACGCCGACCGCGCCGGCCGGCGTTCAACGCCGCCGTCAGCGGGCCGGGTGGCGCCCCGGCCAGATCGCAAATCTGCTCCAGCTCGCCGCCATCGAGCCACGTTCCGCCGCATTGGGGGCAGTGATCGATCTCGACGCCGTGCAGTTCGAGGACGAGCATCGGCGCGCCGCAATGCGGGCACATCAGCGGCGTCTCTCCGCACGATCGGGCTGGCGGCAACCCATGCCTGGCAACCTCAAGTCAAGCTCCGCTTATTGAGAGCCAATGGCTGGAGACTGTCAAGTTCCCGCCACGCGCGAACGTCCGTGTTCTTTGTCCCTTATATCCCTTGTGTCGCTTGTGTCCTTTCTGCCCTTCCATCCCTACTTCACTCTCCCCTTCACCTGCCGTGGTTCGTTGATTCCGAACCCCTGTCCGGTCCGATCACCGGCATTCAACCCCCGCCGGGGTATCGTCGATAAGAGAAGCAAATGGCTTGGCCGAAGTGCGTCCGGCGGGGCGCCCGGCGCCGCCCGCGCCACGTTCGGAACGGTTGTCATGGCTTCCTCCTTTCTGCTTTCTCTGTCGTCGGCGCGCGCGGCGACCGATCGCGCCGCCCGGCCGGCCCATCCCCACCGGCTGCGGCTGATCGTCACCGTCCCCTCGGTGCTGATCCTCTTCACGCTGGGCTACGGCCTGGTCTCTTACCAGACGTTCTCAAGTCACTGGGAAGTGCTCGAATCACTCGGCGCGGGCGAGGTGGCCGCCACGCTGCTGCGCGTGCATCTGACCGCGATGCTGGTCCTCTCGCTGCTGGCGGGCCTGATCGGCATCGCGCTGACCGATATGATCCTGCGCCCGCTGCGCAGCCTGATGGAGACGGCGCGGCGGGTGGGGGAGGGCCAGCTCGACGCGACCGCCCCGAGCCTGCCTGGCGCGTCGGAGTTCGCCGAGCTGAGCCAGAGCTTCAACCGCATGCTGCAGGACGTCAACGAATCGATCGCGCGGCGCAACCGCTGCCTGGTCGACACGATCCCGATCGGCGTCCTCACCACCAACCTGGAAGGGGTCGTCACGACGATCAACCCGGCCGGCGCCCGGCTGCTGGCGCTCGCGCCGGAGCAGGTGCGCGGGCGGCGGCTGGCCGACCTGGCGCAGGCGGTCCCGCCCGATGCCCGCGAGCTGATCGAGCGGTTCCAGACCATCCTGGAGGGGCCTGAGCCGACTTTTCAGGGCTCGATTGAGCTGCCCGCCGATGGCCCGGCCGGCGTCCGCCGCATGACCGTCGCCAGTTCCTCGCTGCGCGACGCCGACGGCAGCCCGTGGGGCTTGCTGTTCAGCTTCCGCGACGCCGGCGCCGTCGAAACGCTCTCCGCTCACCTGAGCCATACCGATCATCTGGCCGCACTCGGCACGCTGGCGCTGGGTCTGGCCCACGAACTGCGCAACCCGCTGGCCGCCGTCAAGGGCCTGAGCCAGCTCCTGCAAAGCGAACGCGATCTGCCCGACTCAACCCGCAAGTACCTGGAGCGGATGACCCGTGAGGTGGACCGGGTGGATCTGTTCGTCAAGCGGCTGCTCGAACTGGGCGAGCGGTCGGCGCAGGGGCCGACGGCGTGCGACCTGGGGCGGTTGTTGACCGAGGCCGACCGGCGCGCGCGCGCCGAAGCCCGCGAGGCCGCGGCGCATGTTGCGCGCGATCTCGAGCTCCAGCCGCTGCCGCCGCTGATGGTCGAGCGCGACCGATTGGAGCAGGCGCTGTTCCAGATTCTTCTCAATGCCTATCAATGCACGCCGCCGGGGGGGCGCATTCGGGCGACGACCTCGGCCGGCTTCGACGACGGCGGCCGGCTGCGCTTCCGCATCGCCGTCCACAATACCGGCTCGACGATCGCACCGGCCGACCGCCGCCGCGTCTTCGAGCCGTTCTTCACCACGCGTGATCAGGCCACCGGCCTTGGCTTGACCTACGCGCATCAGATCGTCAGCCAGAACGGCGGCGAGCTGACGCTCGAAGTCGAAGAGGACGGCGTCAGGTTCATCCTCCAGTTTGGTGAAGAGCGGCGCGCCATCTCGTCCGAAACCGAAACCGCGTCCAATCCGCGGGAAGGCGAACAGCCATGAGTGCGACATTCCACGATCCCAGCCGCCCAGCCATGGGCGCCCCCGGAACACCCGGCCCGAATCCGCTCGCCGGCGATCCGCTCGAACTGGGCCGCGCCGACGGCTACCGCGTCCTGATCGTCGACGACGAGGACACGATCCGTTTCATTCTGCGCGAACTGCTCGAGCGCGAGGGCTGCATCGTCGACGAAGCCGAAAACGGCCTCGAGGCGCTCAACATGGCCCGGCGCAACGGCTATGACCTCTATCTGCTCGACATGAAAATGCCCGAGATGGACGGCCTGGCCGCGCTGCGCCAGATCCGCCGGATCTATCCCGACGCCCTGGCCGTGATGATTACCGCGTTCGGCTCCAACCAGCTCGCGCTGGATTGCCTGAAGGCGGGGGCCTACGACTATTTCACCAAGCCGTTCAACATCGAGGAGCTGCGCATCCTGCTGCTGCGGGCCCTGGAGAAGCAGCGGCTGCTGCGGCGCATCCGCGAGCTCGAGGACCACCTGCCCACCGCCCCGTTCATCGAAAACCTGATTGGCGAATCCGAGGTGATGCAGCAGCTCGGGGCCAACCTGAAGCGCCTGGCCGAGCACGACGTGACCGTGCTGATCACCGGCGAGAGCGGCACGGGCAAGGAACTGGTGGCGCGGGCGATCCATCGCTACAGCGCCCGGCGCAGCGGGCCGTTCGTCACGGTCAACTGCGCGGCGATTCCCGAGCCGCTGCTCGAAAGCGAACTGTTCGGCCACGAGAAGGGGGCCTTCACCGGCGCCACCGCCGCGCGCGCCGGCCGGTTCGAGGCGGCGGCGGGCGGAACGATCCTGCTCGACGAGATCGGCGAAATGCCGCTGGCCTTGCAGGCCAAACTGTTGCGCGTCCTTCAGCAGCACGAGGTCGAGCGCGTCGGCAGCAACCGCCCCCGGCCGATCGACATCCGCGTCATCGCGGCGACCCACCGCGACCTGGCCGCGATGGTCCGGGAGGGGACGTTCCGCGAGGATCTCTACTTCCGGATCAACGTCGTGCCGCTCCACCTGCCGCCGCTGCGCGAACGGCGCGACGACATCGCCCCGCTCGTCCGCCATTTCATCAACGAGTTCAATGTGCGCTTCGGAAAACGGATCGAGGGGGTTGCGCCCGAAGCCCTCGCGCTGCTCGAAGCCCACGCCTGGCAGGGCAACGTCCGCGAACTGGAGAACGTGATCCAGCGCGCGATGGTGATGAGCGCGGGCAATGTGATCAACCCGGCGGCGCTGCCGCCCGGCCTGGGCGCCAACGGGGCGACCGCCGCGCCAGAACCCGCCGGGAACCCCGGCGACCCTCCGCCGGAACTGCCCGATCGCCCGCTGACGGAATATGTGGAGGAGATCGTCGAGCGCGAGGAGCGCCGACTGATCGAAGCGGCGCTGCGCAAGACCGGCGGCCGCCGCCAGGAGACCGCCGATCTGCTCGGCATCGCCCGCAAGAGCCTGCACAACAAGATGAAACGCTACGGCATGCTCGACCAGGACGAGGAGTAACCCGCCCCTCGCCGGGATCGTCCCTCGTCCTCGTCGTCGTGAACGATCCTCCCCGGCCGTTGCCTTCCTCCGCGACGCCTCATGCAAAGAAGCCAACCGACCGAAAATTGGAAACCGGGGAGCGCCACTCTCTCCTGAGTGGCAATGCCCCCATTTTCCTCCCCCGCTGTGAACGGCCTGTTCATGAGCAACTCGTAATCGATCGTTCCTCCGTTCCTCTTGGCCAAAACAAACACCGGAAGAAATCAGAAAAGCGGTGCTCAACGCAAAGGCGCAAAGCACATACTATGCTTGGGGCGGGCTTGTCGCTTGGTCTGTGCAGGCATCAGCCGAAATTCTCGCCGTGGTGGTTGTGGGCTGTCTGCGCGGTGCTGGCAGGCGTCGGTTCGTTCCTGCCGCTCGGTGCGTTGCCCGGCGATTTGCAGGCAGAGTCCGGAACGGGATTCACAATCTACGCATCCGGCCCATCAATCGATGAACAGTTGGATTCATGGATGCTTGATCTGGCGCGGCGAATGGGACTGCGATGAGCATCCTCGCCCAGCATCGCATGGAACCATGATGCTTTGTAAGCAAAGAGCCGGCGGGCTTCGCTTCGGCAGGCTACGGTCGAAGAGGCAAAGAAAAGCCGGCCCAACTTGCGCCGGGCCGGCCGTTCATACTGGTATCAGGTTTTCGGCTCAGGCTTCCTCTTGCTCGGCGCCGGCGCCGACCTCGAACCGTTCGAACCGGGCGACCGTCAGCGTGTCGCCCGCGGCCTTGCCGACGGCGGCGACCAACTGCTCGATCGTCTGATCCGGGTCCTTGACGAACTCCTGCTCGAGCAGGCAGCTCTGCTTGTAGAACTTCGCCAGTTTGCCCTCGGCGATCTTCTCCCAGATCTTCTCGGGCTTGCCCTCGTGCTGCGCCTGCTCCATGTAGATCTTCTTCTCGCGCGCGACGAGCGCCGGATCGACGTCGTTGCGCGAGATCGAGACCGGCGCCGCCGCCGCGATGTGCATCGCCAGGTCGCGCCCAAGCTGACGCACCCCGGCGTTGTTCAGCGATTCGGGCTTGCCGGCATGCACCTCGACCAGTACGCCGAGCTTGCCCGGCGGGTGGATGTACGACGTGATGAAGCCATGCGGGCCGTTCTGGTCGGCATTGAGCCGCACGAACCGCCGCACGCCCATGTTCTCGCCAGTCTTGCCGATCGCCTCGGTCAGGATCTCGCTGACCGTGCGGCCGTGCTCGGGGCTGGTGAAGCCCATCAGTTGCGACGGATCGGTGAACTGGTCGCCGTGCTGGAACAGCAGGTCGGCCAGGTCGCGACCGATCGCGCGGAACTCGTCGTTGCGCGCGACGAAGTCGGTCTCACAGTTCAGCTCGACCAGCACGCCGACGGCCCCCTCCGTCCGTTCGAAGACCAGACCCTCGCGGGTGGCGCGGCCGCCGCGCTTGTCGGCCACCGCCTGGCCGCGCTTGCGCAGCTCGTCCACCGCCCGCTCCATGTCGCCGTCGCATTCGGCCAGCGCCTTCTTGCAATCCATCATGCCTGCGCCGGTCTTCTCGCGCAGTTCCTTGACCATGCTCGCGGTAATCTCTGCCACCGTCCTGCTCCTCTCGGCATTCGTCGGTTAGTTCGTCCCTCGTCCTCGCCCTCGGCTCTCGAAACCTCGAGACCAGACAGTCGGGCGGACGGCGAGGCGGGGCGCTGCGCCGGCCGGCCGTTTGCGGGTCAGCCTGGCGCCTTGCGGGTTGATTTCGGTCGTTACTCGGCTTCCTCGGCGCCGGCGGTTTCCTCGGCGTAATCGTCGGCCGCTTGGCCGCCCTCGTCGTAGCCGCCCTCCTCGGCCTCGCCGTGCTCGCGCTGCTGCGCCAGGAGCTGGCGCGCCTGCTCGGGCAGGACTTCCATCGGATCGAGACCGGCCTCCACGCGGCGCATCTTCCCCTCGAGGATCGCCTCGGCCATTTTCTCGCACGACAGGTTGATCGAGCGGATCGCATCGTCATTGCCCGGAATGACCAGGTCGATCGGATCGGGATCACAGTTCGTGTCGACGACGGCGACGACCGTGACGCCGACCTTGCGCGCCTCGCGGATCGCAATCGTCTCCTTGCTCGGGTCAATCACGAAGATGAAGTCGGGCCGCTTCTGCATCTCGCGAATCCCCTGCAGGTTCTTCTCCAGGCTTTCCTTCTCGCGGATGATCTGGCTCTGTTCCTTCTTGCTGTAGCGCTCGATCTGACCCGAGCCGCAGAGCTCCTGCAGCTCGATCATGCGCTTGATCGACCGGTTGATCGTTTCGAAATTGGTGAGCGTGCCGCCCAGCCAGCGGTTGTTGACGTAGTGGCAGCCGGCGAAATGCGCCCAGCGCTCGATCGCGTCGCGCGCCTGCTTCTTGGTGCCGACGAAGATGCCAGTGCCGCCGTTGAACGTCGTGTCGCGCACGAAGCTGTAGGCTTCGCGCAGCAGCCGGAGCGTCTTCTTCAGGTCAATGATGTAGATCCCATTGCGCTCCGTGTAGATATACTTCTTCATCTTGGGGTTCCAGCGACGGCGCTGATGGCCGAAGTGAACACCCGCCTCGAGCAACTGCTTCATGCTGATCTGGCCAAGCATGATCGGGTCCTCCGTGGGACGTGGGGTTGAGCCTCCGCCCCGGCTCCTGGTGCGCGACGCGGCGCGCACGGTCAGGTGCGATCGGCTGCAAACGGCCGTCCGGGCCCGTTTCACCCCGCCGATCCGCCGGTGGCGTGTGAAGTGGGGAGAGCCGCCTTCGGAGGGACTCTCCGGCCGGGCCTCGCGGCCCCGCAAACGATTGTTGGAGTGGCACTTAGGCTGCCCAGCGACCGCAGGCGGGGGAGACGCGGGTCTCCCCGGCACGCACACAATGGCGGCCTACTGTAGCAAAACGGCTCCGCGGCGGGCAAGTTGGAAAAGGATCCCGGCCCCGTAGAAGGTATGGGTATCGCTATCGCGAGCGGCCGCCACACGCAAAACGCCGCGAGCCATCCGCGGCTCATCGGCAGCCTCCGGCGGCGTAACGCGGCGCGACTCAATAACCAAAATTGTTGATATCGTCCGCTTCCGTGCCCGCGAACTGCCCCTCCGACGTCACGCCGAGGGTCTTCCCATTGGGCCCGGGCGAATAGATCTGATACGTGCTGCTGTTGTAATACGTCTCGCCCCGCTCGACGAACGGGTTGGGCGCCGGCAGATCGGGATTCGCCCCGTCGGGCCGCGTCGAACTGAACATCACCGTGCCGCCGGTGAACGAGGGCCCCCGCGACTCATAGAAATCACTGGTGACATAGACCAGCGGGCTGCCCCAGGCGTCCAGGATGTCAAATTCGCCGGCGACGGTCGCCGTCGGGTCCAGGTTGATGGACTTGACGTTGATATACGGCCCGCGCCACTGCGGGGGGGCGTTATACACGCTGCCGGCCATGCTGTGGACCAGCGCCAACTGCAGAAATCCCGACCCGTCGCGCAGATTGATCAGCGAACCATCCACATCGCCCGAACCGCTCGGCGGGAACTGACCCAGGTCGGCCTCATAGCGCGTGATCGCCACTTCGAGCTGATGAATCAGGTCCTGCGTCGCCGCGATCCGCGCCCGTTCGGCCTCGCCGGTATAGACCCCCGTGGCGATCGTCGCCAGGATGCTGATGATCAGCACCACGACCAGCAGTTCCAGCAGCGTGACCGCCGCGCGGGGCAGGGACGGGGTGGATGTGTGTGTCACGTGCCTCAGACTCCTGTGTCAGAATCGCCTGGTCCGCGCGCGCCGGCTGGTTTACCGGCGGCCCTCGACCGAGAAGCCCGTCTCGTTGCGCGGCAGGACGATCGAACCGAACTCATAGAAAATATCGTCCGACACATTGCCGAGAACATAGTCGCCCGGCACCGAGTCCGGTCCATACGACACGATCGCGAAACGATCAAACCGGTCATCCGTGTTCGTCACGGTGCCGTCGGAGAAGTCCGCGCTCGACCATTCGTCCGGCCTGAACGCCGTCAGCGCGTTGGACCCAATGATCCCCACCGGGCTGTAGAACCGGTAGGGCTGGCCCCACGGGTCCAGCGGGTGGTCATACTGAATCAGCGTCGGGTTAAGCTGATCCGGATCGCGCGTGTCGGAGTCGCCGATGTTGACCCGCTGGAACGACATGAACGGGCCTTGCCAGTCCTCGATCAGGCGCCGCACGCGGATCAGGTCGGTGTCGGCCAGCGTCGGCTGATTGATATCGAGCCGGTCGATCGGCTGGTTGACGTCGATCAGCCGGATCGTCGTCGACTCGTTGCCGATCGCATCATCGGTCGAGTTGATGTCGGCCACGCCCTGGCCGCCGGCGATGTCGTCGAGCAACTGCAGCGGGACGTAAAAGCCGTGGTGGATCGCCACCTGCTCCTCCGCCATCGCCAGCTCCTTGACCTCGGCCTTCGCCGCCGCGATGCGCGCATCCTCGGCCCGGCTGACGTATACCGGCAGCGCAATCGTCGACAGGATGCTGATGATCACAATTACCACCAGCAACTCGGTCAGCGTAAAGCCCGCGTTCCCACGTCGTCTGCTGTCGTTCATGTTCCGCCGTCTCCCAGCGCCGCCGTGCGCGGCCGATGATCGCGGACCGGGGAAACTTCCCCCCGGCCCTTCACTCAAGTCTTGTCCGTTCGTCCTCGTCCTCGGCTCTTCCAATGCCGCCAAACTTTTCCTGGCCTTTCACGTTGCGCCCGCGGCGGCCTCCGCGCGTCATCTACCGTTCGAAAAGTTGTTCGGATCGCGATACTGTCCGCCGAACTGCACATAGATGTCGTCGCCCTGCCCGTAGTTGTTATCGGGCGGCGACGTGCCGTCGCCCGGCATCCCGTCCGGACCCATCGACAGAATCGTCGGCCGGTCAAACAGCGGCGCATCAACCGGGAAGCGCTCCACGGTCGTCGCGCCGTTGGCGTCGGTCACCACCATCGCCGGTCCTTGGTCCTGGAACGAATCGCAGCCCCAAGTCGGGTCGCCCGGATCGGCCAGCGGCGGATACAGGATCCCCGCCCGCGTGAAGAACAGATAGTCGTTCCCCCACGGATCGTCGGGCCAGTCGTTGCCGTTGGCGTCGCGCCGGTAGTTGATATATGGCCCCCGCCAGTTGAAGTTGGTTTCATTCTCCTCCAGCCGCGGGAAGAGCTGCGTGGCATAGAGCGGGTGGAAATCCTGCGTGCTCGGAATGATGAAGATCTTCTCGGGCTCGTCATACAGGTTGTCGGTCGTCACATCGTTGTCCAGAATCCCCTCGATCCGATCTTTCACGCCAGGCGTGACGCGCGGAGCCGTCGCCGCGATTCCGTCCTCGCCCGGGCCGTCATCCAGCACGTCGAGCCGGAAGAAATACCCCGTATCGATCGCCGCCCGCTCCATCGCGTCCTTCAGGTGCGAGAGTTCCTGCTCGGCCGAGGCGATGCGCGCCTGCTCGGCGCGATTGACCAGCACCGGCACCAGAATCGTCGCCAGAATGCCGATGATGATGAACGTGACGATGACCTCGACGATCGTGAACCCGGCCGGCCGGCGCGGCTCGCGGATCGGCGATTTGGGGCGGTGGCTCATGGTTGCTTCCTTGCGCGTTGACCGCGTCTCACGCTCGCTAGAATGATCGACTCAGATCGTCCCCGTTGCCGAGGCCGCCATACGTCGGGTCATTGGGATCCTTGTAACGGTCCGGATAATAGTGCCGCGGGTCCTGGCCGTTCATGTTCCCCGGCAGTCCGTCCGGCCCCAGCGAGTAGATCATCCCGCTGTTGAACTCCGATTCCCGGTAGATCGGATCGATGTCGGGTGATCCCACATTGCCCAGCGCTCCCGGCCCGAACAGAATGTAGGGGTTCCCCCACGGATCGACCGGGTACTGCGGAAACTGGCCGAAATCATCGGGCTCCAGATACTCGTCGTCGTCGCGCAGCAGAATCGGTCCGCCTCCGACGCCGTTCGGCGTGCGGAACGCTACCCCCCGATTGAGCACGAGCACCGGCAACGGTTCCGAACGGTTGACCGTCACATACGGCCCGTCCCACGTGCGGGCCAGTTGCGCGATCTGCGTCAGTTGCAGCGGCCGGTTCCATTCCATCACCGGGCTTTCGATCGTCGCCGAGGCCGCCTGGTCCGGTCCGCGCAGCAGATCGTGCGGCCGAACCGTGAAACCGGTTTCCGCGAACGAAATCTCCGTGCCTTTGGCGATCGAAAACATGTCGTCCTGCGCCGCCACGATTTTGCTCTTCGCCACCTGATTGCGCACGATCGGCACCAGGATCAGCGTCAGAATGGCGATGATCGCCGCCACAGCGCTGATCTCAATCGCCGTGAAGCCGCGTCGCCCTCGACCGTGCCGTTGCTGATACCGTCGCATGCTTGTCGCTTCCATCTCAGAATCGGAAGATGATGTCGTCCGAACCGGGGTCCAGAATGCCGACTTCGCCTTCGTCATTCGAACGCGTGTTGAGGCTGTACGCCAGGTCTTCGATGGCCGGCAGCGCCGCCTCGCCCGTCGCCACCAGCGACTTCATCGTGTAGAAGGCGCCGGTCCCGTAGAGATCGCCGTCGGTGAACAGCCGGTGCCGTGTCAGCGTCGCCAGATCCTGTTCCGTCGTGAAATACGGTCCCCCCGGCGGCAGCCCCCCCGGCACGCCGTTGGGGCCGTAACTGACGACCGCGTTGAAGTAATTGGCCAGCTCGGTCGGGCTGCTGATCCAGCGGATCCCGGCCGGATTCTGCGCCGAAACCAGATTGAAGTCGGTCGTCACCTGATACACCACCCACGGCCGGCCCCATGTGTCGGTCGGCCACTGCACCAGGGAAGCATCACCAATGCCGGGCAGCGTCACGCCGCGGCTGAAATCGCTCAGCCGTACCGTCACCAGCCCGCGCCCCCCCTGCGCCTGGCGGTTGCGCGCTTCGCTCGTCCCGATGTACGGGCCGTTCCAGTTCTCCCTGACGTTGGCGATCAGGCTGACGTTGTTCGGCGGAAACTGACCATACATATCGAAGCTGGGGTAAACGCCGGTGGGGAAAATCACCAGCGTCGCGGGCAGGCGCAGCAGATGCAGCTTGGGGAAAAAACCCAGGTCGTTATGCGCGAACGAGAGCGCTGTTCCGATCTCGTAGGCCTCGCCGAACATCGCCTTGGCGCGATTGCGGTCATACATCTCCTGCACGGCGAAGATCGCGATCCCCGAGAACAGCGCAATCAGCGCCCCGACGATCAGGATCTCGAGCAACGTGAAGCCGCGCTGCAGACGACGGAGGTGTGGGGAAAACAACCCCTTCCGGTTCATCGGAACGGTCATCCCTTGTCAAGCGGTCCGGCAGGCTCAAGGTCTGCAAACTCACCGCTTACGCGGCCCCACGCAAACCCATTGTGATATATAGGTCGCCACCCGATACATGTCAACAAGCGTTTCCCCCCAACGCCCCCCGTCGTCCCTCGTTCCGCACGCCAAATCTCGTTTCTCGGCCCCCGTCCTCGCCCTCGAGATCGCCCCCAACAGCCCGCTCAAAGTTTGGCTCTCGGCTCTCCCCGTTTATGTCCTTTATGTCCCTTATATCCTTTAGGCCGCCCTCTTCAGACTCAATCCACGATCCGCATCCGCTTGAAATCATCCGCCCGGTCATACCACGCCGCCACCGCTTCCGCTGTTTCATACGAATTTAGCTTATCCGCCGCCTGCAGCCCCATCCAGATCGAGTGATCCATGTTATTGTGGTTGAACAGGCCCTGCCGGCCCAGCGTCACCAGGTTCCCCAGTCCGCGCAACCCCGCCAGCACCTTGCCCAACTGCACATCGTAATCCAGCTTGTAGAGTGGATAGGCATAGGGGATCCGGTAGACAAGCCCCTCCTCGATCTCCTCCTTGCGGAACAGGCCGGTCGAAACGATATGTTCGGTCGCCGTTTGCAGGATCAGCGCATCGGATTCGCGCGCCAGCGCATCGCCCCGGCGCATCGTGATCTCCAGGCAGATCACCGACTTATCCTCGGGCGCCATTGCCGGGTCGAAGCTCTTCGCCTCGTAGCCGCGATTGAAGATCAGGTGCGGCTCGGGAAAGTAGAGCCAGTTGTCGCCGGTGATCACCTTGCGCCGCACGATCAGGCAGACGAACGCCATATCCAGATATTCCAGCCGCGCCGCGGCCTCCCGCGCCGCCATCAGCTCGGCCCGTTGCGGCAGCAGCCGGCCCAGCAGGATCGGGAGCGGCACGGTCGAGATGAACAACTCGCCCTCGAACCGCTGGTCGGCCCCCTCGGCCGTCCCATGCGCCGGCCGCCGCAGCGCCAGCGCCGCGCGGACCCTTCCCCGCTCGTCCAGCTCCAGTTCCTGAACCGCGGTGTTCAGTTCCAGCTCGGCCCCGGCCGCATGCGCGGCGGCCCACAGATGCCGCACGAGCGTCTCGGCCCCGCCCTTGACATAGCGGAATTCCCGCAGCGCCGTCTCCGCCCCCTGCTGTTCGCGCCGCAGCAGGCCCGCCACCAGCTTGCCCAGGCTGCCGGCGGAGACCCGCACCCGCGCCGTGTCGGCGTGCAGTTCGCCGGGGTCGATCTTCCACGTCTTGGCGCTGTAGGGCCGCAGCAGGAATTCCCACAGTGGGCCCCCGAATGCCGCCCGCATCAGGCTCTCATAGGTTTCCTGCGCCGGACGCGGCCGCAACTTTTCCAGGGCGAAGCCCGTCCCGAATCGCGCCATCCGGATCGGGCCGAGCGCGCCGAGCAGTTCCAGCAGCCGCGGCGGGTAGGTCAGCCATTTCTTGCGCAGGAAGATGTGGCTGGAGCGCCTGAGCCGGACCAGCGACCGCGCCGCCACCGATTCGATCAGCGCCTGCACCTCGGGGATTTCGGTGTGGATCCGGTGCGGCCCCAGATCGGTTGAAACGCCGCGAAAATGAAGGCTGCGCGCCAGCCCCCCCGGCCGGTCCTCGCGCTCCAGCAGCCGCGGCCGCCAGCCTCCCCCCTCGGCCAGCCGCAGCGCCGTCGCCAGCCCCGCCACGCCGGCCCCCAGGATCACCGCCCGCTTGCCCGCACCCTCAACCATCCGTCCCCTCGCTCAAGAATTCGTCTCTCGGCTCTCGTCCTCGTGATCGCCCCCAACCGCCCGCCCAGAATTCGGCTCTCGGCTCTCGTCCCTCATCCTCGTCTCTCGAAAATCCGGCATCTTGTCCCTGGCGGGGCGGGTTGCTGTGTCCCATCCTAATCGATCTTTCCCCCCGGCACACGCGAGAACCCATCTTCATCCATCATTCCGCGACATCCCGGACCCATCCTCCCCCTCGCCATCCTCCCCCCGCCGTCCTAAAATGCACCTCCCATGAATCGCTTTGCCTGGCGAGTCCCTCCCGGTCCGCTGCTGCCGTTGGCGGTCATCCTTTGCCTGGGCGGCTGGCTGCGGCTGACGCATCTCAATGCGATCCCGCCCGGCCTGTGGCTGGATGAAGCCCTCAACGGCCAGGACGCCGTCGCGGTCTGGCAACCCGGCGGCGAGGGCTTTCGCATGGTCTATCCCGAGGAATACCCGCGCGAGCCGCTCTACATCACCCTGCTCGCCTGCGCCGTGCGCGTCCTGGGCCCCGTCCCGGTCACGTTGCGTCTCGTTTCGGCGCTGATCGGCATCGCCGCGCTGGTCCTCGTTTTCGGGATGGCCCGCGCGCTCGCCGGCCCGCGCGTCGGCTTGCTCGCCGCCGCCGTGCTGGCCACGCTCTTCTGGCATGTTCTCTTCAGCCGGCTGGTCTTCCGCACCAATCTGCTGGCGCCCTGGATGGCGGCCCTCGTCTGGACGGTGGTGGCCTGGCGGCGCCGTCCCGCGCTCTGGCGCGCGGCCCTGGCGGGCGTGCTGATCGGCGGAGGGTTCTACACCTACCTCGCCTGGTATTTCATGGCGCTGCTGTGGATCCCGCTGGTGCTGTGGATTGCGTCGCGCGACCGTGCCGGCGCCGCGCCCCGGCCGCCGACGTCGACCCGCCTCTGCCTCGGCCTGGCCGCGCTGGTCGCCCTTCCGCTCCTCGTGCATTACGTCCGGCACCCCGAGGACCTGATGGCGCGGGCCGGCCAGGTCTCGGTCACGAATCTGCCGCCGACCGCGGCGGCCGCCGAAGTCTTCGAAAACGCCTGGGAGGCGCTCGGCATGTTCCATCTGACCGGCGATCATGTCGCCAAACAGAACCTCCCGTGGCGGCCCGCGCTCGATCCGGTTCAGGGCCTGTTTTTCCTCATCGGTCTGGCGCTCTGCGCCCGCTCGCTGCGCTCCGCCGGCGGCTTGCCTCGCCCTCACGGCGCGATCCTCCTCGGCTGGATCGCCGCCGGCCTGCTTCCGACTATTTTCACGATCACCGATTCGCCCAACTTTCTGCGCACGCTGGTGCTGACGCCCGCCGTCGCCACAGTGACGGCGCTGGGACTGGCCTGGGCCGCCGAGCGCGCCGCGGCCCGGACCGGCCGGATCGCGGCTCTTTCGCTCCTCGCGCTGGCGCTCGGCTACTCCACCTTCCAGAGCCATCGCACGCTGCACGAATGGAGCCGCCGCGAGGACGTCTATCTCGCCTTCCAGGGCGACCTGGCCGACATTGCGCGGTTCGCCCAGACCGTGCCGCCCGAGGCGCCGCTCTACGTTCCCGATTTCTTCGGCCTGTTCCGCTCGTTCCAGTTCCAGACGATCGGTCTGGACAACCTCTATTACTACAAGGACTGGTCGTTCCTGGGTCCCTGGCCGACCGATCCGCGCCAGGCCGGGCTGCCGCCCCCGCCGTATCGGATCGTCATCGCCACGGCGGCCAATCGGGCCTATGAGCCGCTGCGCGCGCTCGGCGGCCGCGACGCGCGGTTCTTCGCGCGCCCCGGCGGCGCCGTCTGGGGCGCCGCCGTCGCCTTCCTCGAATCCGATCTGCCCGACACCGCGACCCTCCGGCTCCTCCCCCCGCTCCCCTCGTTCTGAGGTTCAGCAGAGTAGGGACATGGGGGACGTCAGGGACACAAGGGACGGGCGGCTCACGCGGAAGGACGCCGTTTGTCCCCGCCAAGGCTTTGCCTGCCGACCCTTCCGTGCCCTTTCGTGCCTTTCGTGATCCCGTCTTCTCCCCCCCGCACGCTCTTGGCGCCACGGAAAGATTTGCATTTCGCGCCGGCTTGGGGTATTCACTTGGGTCGAATCGTCGAGTCGGCGAAATCGCCATCGCTGTTTCGCGCAACCCGTTGAAGCACCCGGCCGTTGGGCCAGCCGCCGCGATGAACCCTCCCACCGTTCCACGCATGCAACAACGTTGTCGCAAATGGCTCGCGGGCCCGGGCTCGCTCGTGCTGTGCGCCGCGCTCCTGCTGGCCGCCGGCTGCGCGCGCGCCCCTCGCACGATCACCAAAGTCACGCCCGCGCCCCCCGAGCGCGTCGTCCTGGATTACCGCAACGGCTGGCTGCATCCGGCCGACGGCCGCGAGAGGATCGGCGAGATTGCCCGCCGCTACGACCGCGAACCGGCGCTCGTCGCGCTCCTCAACCGCGCCGCCGAGGACACCGTCCCCGCCGCCGCCACCAGCATCTACATCCCCCCCACGAACAACCGGGAGAGCCTGCGCGGCGTGCTTGCCCGGATACAGAACCACCCCGAACTCGTCCCCGACCGGCCGTGGGCGCCCCCTCAGGAAACAGTCAAGGTCGCCCAGGCGCAGACCAAGCGCGTCATCCCCTCCAAGTCCGCCACCGCGGATCTCAAGCAGCGGCTCCACGAAGCCCCGTTGCTGCGCAACCCGCCGCAGCCCGAGCCGGAGGTCAAGGTCGCCGCGGCCTCGGCCGCCGCGCTCCCGGTGCTGGAGGACGCCTTCCCGCCGGCACCCAAGAAGCCCGCGGCGCACAAGACCGCCGTCGCCCAGGCCGCGCCGATCCTCTCCAAGGCATCGGTCGAAGGGGGGAACCCCGTTCCCAAACCGGCGAAGAAGCGCGCCGGCGTCTTGACAGGTTTCAAAACGGGACCCGTCGCGATCGAGGCGTCACAACCCGCGAAATCCGCAGCAAAACCGGCCGTCGCGCCCCAGCCCGAGGTCGGCGGCGACGCTCCCTCCGCCGCCGGCTTCATCTGGCCGGCCAAGGGGCGCATCGTCTCGCGGTTTCAGGAGGGCTGGCGCAAGGCCTGCCACGGGATTGAGATCGCCACCGCCGAGAACGCCGCCGTCCGCGCCGCGCGCGATGGCAAGGTTCTGCTGGCCCAGCAATTCATGAGTTACGGCAACTTGATCGTGATCGACCACGGCGACGGCTACGCCAGCGCCTATGGCTATAACGACAAGGTGCTGGTCAAGGAGGGCGACCAGGTCAAGCGCGGTCAACAGATTGCCAGCGCCGGTCGCCGTTATCGCTCCGGCGAGCCGATGCTCTTCTTCCAGATCCGCCACAACATGAAGCCCGTCGATCCGCTCACGTATCTGAACTAGCCGGGGAACCGTCGCGCCATGGCCCGCAGGAAAGCCGCCCGCGCCAACCCCAGCGGCTGGGGACGCACGCTAGGCCTGATCGTCGCCTGCCTGGCGCTCGGGGCGGGCGCCGCGCTGTTCAGCCGCGGCGGAATGGAGGCCGCGCGCCAGTGGCTGCGCGAGCAAACCCTCGCGCGCGCCGACGGCCCGCCTCCCGTGGAAATCGATCCCGAAATGAGCCGCGCCGCCCTGGAGCGCGAGAATCAGCGCCTGCGCGAACAGCTCGAGGCCAAGGACCGCGAACTGGCCGAACTGACCATCCAGCTCAAGCTGATGGAAGAAGGCTCCCGGTCAGAATAAGACCGGCCTGGAAGGAGCGGGTCGGGCCCGCCGGCGCCCTTTTTCAGATCGCCTCAACCGACACGATCTCGGGAAACTCTTCCTTCAGCCGCCGCTCGATCCCCATTTTGAGCGTCATCATCGAACTGGGGCAACCGTGGCACGCCCCGCGCAGGTAGAGGCTGACGATGCCGTCTTCATAGCCGCCGAAGATGACGTCGCCGCCATCCATCGCCACCGCCGGACGAATCTCCGCGTCGATGATCCGCGCGATCCCGCGCGCGACCTCCGTGTCCGCCGCGGCGCCATGCGCCGCGTCCGCGTCGCCCAGCAGCACCGGTTCGCCGGCCGCCAGGTGTTGGCGCACGATCACGTCGACCGCGTCGGCGATCGTCGGCCAGTCGGCCGTCTCCCGCGCCGTGATCGTCACGAAATCCGGTCCCAGAAAGACCCCCTGCACGTCCTCGCAGGCGTCGAAAATCTTCCGCGCCAGGGGCGAGCGCTCCAACGCGCTGGCCGAACGCTTCAAATCGGCCGTCCCCCCTTCCAACAGCCGCTCGCTGACGATAAACCGGACGCTGTCCGGATTGGGCGTCGGCTCCGGCCGGATCAGAATCTCATCCGCCTTCGGTCGTGGGGGTTCCATGTCAATCTCCCCTTTCTCTAAAATCGTCTCTCGTCCCTCGTCCTCGTGATCGCTCCCGAAGGCCCGCTCTTCCGCTCTGTCGACCCCATTTCCCGCCGCTGAAAGTGGCGGGCTGACGTCTGCCGTCCCTGACGGGACGGGCCTATTGCCCCTCCATTGAATCACCCCGCCGCCCGGCCGGTCAATGGCACCCGTCCCGGGGTCCGGGGCGGGCGGGCCGCCTCGCGCCGGCGTTACTCCACCGGTTTACCGTAAACCTCCACCTCCACGTAGTGGTTCAGGTCGTTGGAGGTGTTCCCGTTGGAATAGAGCCGCACATAGCGTCCCTCGACGCCCTCGACGGGGATCAGCCGCCCCTCGAACGTCTCGACGTATTCCTTGTCCTTGCCGACGCCGATGCCGGCCGAGTTGTCATGGTCGTTGTTGAAGATCGTCACGACGTTCTCGATGAAATCGGGGTCGTCGGCCGTCTGGATCACCACGTCGCGATAGACGCGGGCCTGCGAATGGAAATGCCACAGCGCGATGGCGTGGATCCTCGCCGGCGCGCCCAGGTCGATCTGCACCCACTGCTGGCCCGGCCCCAGCTCCACGAAGCTGCCGTCGTTCCCTTCCTTGTCGCCGTCGGTGATGAACGCCAGTTCGCCGACGATCGGTTCCTCGTCGCTCGCGCTGACCTCCTTGTCGCGCGACAGGTTGATCGTCCCCTTGGGCACCAGCACCGCGGGGGGCGGGCCCTGGCGCGGCGGCTCCAGATTGGCCGATTCGATGTTCTCGGGCGTTCCCTTGAACATCGGCTTGGGCAGCTCCAGCTTGAGTTCCTCCAGCTCTTCGTCGGCCGCCACCGCCGCGGCGCCGAGCCAGCAGGCCAGCGCCAGCGCGCCGGCCAATCCCAAGTACACCAGTCGATTCATCTTCGTCATCCTTCCCCAAAAGGCATCGCAATCGGTATCGCTATCGGTCTCCCGCGACCGCCTCGCCGTCCATCCTACGCCGCCTCGGCGCGCCCCATCTTCTTCAGTTGTGCGCGCAGCCGCTCGGCGGCCCGATCCAGTTCGGCCGGATCGGGGTTCTTCGCCGCATTGGCGAAATCCAGATCATGTACCCCGCGAATCGGCACCACGTGCAGGTGAACATGCGCCACTTCCAGACCGGCGATCATCAGGCCCACCTTGACCGGATTGAACACCGCCTGCTGGGCCTGGCCGATGATCTGCGCCACCTGCGTCAGATGCGCCGTCAGCTCGGGCGCCAGATCCAGCCAGTGGTCCACTTCGACGCGCGGCACCACCAGCACGTGGCCCGGCTGCAGCGGATTGATCGACAGAAAACCGACGCACTGCTCGTCCTTCCAGACGAACCGCCCCGGAAGCTCGCCCTCGATGATCCGCGTGAAGATCGTTGCCATCATCCATCCCTTTCCGCACGCATCGATCTACACGCCACGATACCGTACCGACAGGTAGATGTGGAAGATCGCCGTGGCCAGCAGCGCCAGCGCGGCGTGGCGATGGATCGCGATCACGGCGCGCTGCGCCTCGGTCCCGAACAGCCGGAACATCGGCCCAATCCCCGTCAGGATCATCACCAGCCCGCACGCCAGCATCATCCAGAAACAGATCTTCTGGCCCAGGCTGAACGGCTGGGGCGAACCGAACCGGTTGCGGTCGGCCCAGAGCACGGCCAGCGCCGCCAGCGCAGGGGCGAACACCCCGCCCGCCGCGACGTGCAACAGCAGGCCATAGCCTTCCATCGGGACGCCGCGCAGCCCCGCCCCCACCACGCCCGTCAGCCCGGCCAGACCCACGCCGGCCAGCACAAGCAGGTAACAGACGCGCCCCAGCCTGCGCAGTCTGGAGGGGAGGGGAGCGGCCGCCCCGGGACCGCGCCCGGCCGTACGCACTGAGTGCAGCGTGGTCGCCAGCGTCACCGCCACGATCGTTGCCAGGATCCACAGCCGAAACATCAGATGCCCTCCCCGGGGTCGGCGCCACCGCCGCGCCCGCACGATCGCAGCAGCCAGCGCCCCCCCGCCGCGCCATACAGCGCCAGGACCACGGCAATCACTCCCGCCGAAATCAGGCCGATGACCTTCAACAGCGTCCGCCAGGCAAACGAGAGCCCCCACGCCCCCAGCAGCTTCGCATCCTCGCCCATCAGCATGTGCATCGGCAGCAGGGCGGCCCGCCGCGGCGCGACGAGCCCCTCCGCGGCCACCTTGCCGAAGTAGAAGGGCGAATCGGGGGCGTGGCAATCCAGACAGCCCGACACGCCCCCGCTGCCGGCGCCCAGCGCCTGCGCGGCCGGCCGCACGTCGTGCGCCAGCGGCCAGGTATACGGCGCCGCCGCCGCCCAGCCGGTTTCGGTCGTCAAGGCATCGTCGCTGAGACGGTAGGTCACGCCGCCGCTGATGTAGACCGGCTCGCCGCCGCCGTCCGGTTCGGCCAGGGCGGCCAGCGCCTCGGCGATCTGGCCGGTCTCCAGCGGCTGCCACGCTGCCGGTTTCATCCCCCGGCGCGCGCCGAGGGCCGCGCGGGCCGTCCCCATCACTTCTTCCGGGGCGAGCGGCGTCACCTCCCCGGCCGTCCCGACCCGGCCCCAGAACGACGGCCACATCAGCCGGTACGGCCGGTAAACATCATCGTCGCCTTCCAGGAACACCGGCTCCTGAATGAACGGCGGGTCGTCGTAGGGGCGGTGGCGGTCGGCCAGCCCCAGTCCGTGCGCCATCGCCGTCTGCACACGCCGCGCCGTCTCGCCCGGGAGCGGCCCGGCGTGGCACGCCGTGCAGCTCAGTTCCTCAAAATGCAGCGGCGGGATGCCGGGATGATCCGACCGCGGCGATCCGAGCCGGCCCCCGCGCGCCAGCGCCGGGTCGTCCGCCTCGGCGTTGCCGTAGTGGCAGCCGGCGCAGGTGAACGCCTGCGCGAACGGATCGCCCGGCCGCTCATCCGCATAGCCCCGCACGATTTGGTGGTCCAGCCCGTTGCGGTGGCAGCTCACGCAGCTCAGCCCCGCCGCCAGGTGGACGTCTCCCTCGCTCAGCCAGCGCCGGGGAGGGGCGCCGGCCAGATCGTCGACCGGCCGGTCGACCCGCGTCGTGTGGCAGAAGTAGCAGCGTTCGGCCGGAATCCCTCGCGTGACATCGAAGAACACGCGGTCGTTCGCGTCGAACTGGGTGGCGTCGTATTCAAGCTGCGTCGCGTCGGCCGGCGGCGTGTCGAAATCGGGATTGAAATCCGCGGGCAGGTTTTTGGTGCTTCCCCGCACGATGCCGAACCCGGCTGTCGCGGTCGGCGCCCAGGCCAGGTTCCGCTGCGCGATCTGTTCGGCGCGCTGCGTCTGGTCGAACCCGGCGGCGGCGCTGTGGCAGGCCAGGCAGTCGATCTCCAGGCGTCCCGCCGTTGCCCACGGCGCGTCCGGATCCGGCTCGCTCTCGCCGTCGGCGGGGCGCTCGCCGATCCCACCCCCCGGCTGGTGGCGGCCGAAACGCTCGATCATTTCCCATTCGGTCAGACCGAACACCGCCGGGTCCCACGCTCCCGGCCAGTCGCGATACGAAAGCGGCGCCTGCGTCCCGGTCGGCAGGTCGACCAGGAACCAGGGCTCGCCCGGCCGGCCGGCGGGGGCTTCGGGCCGCGCTGCGTTGAAATGCCAGCCGTCGCCGATCGCGCCGTAGGGATGGCATTTGCCGCACGTGCGCGCGGGCGAATACGGCTTGGGATGGATGTCGTCGGGCGCAATCGCAACCCCGTCGGCATCATACAGCGTGATCCGGTGCACGAACGGCGACAGGCTGTCGGTCAGCAGCAACTCCGTCGCGTCGCCGGCGAGACCGCCCTCCTGCGCAAGGGCGAAACGCGCCGCGGCGAGCAACAAAACCCAGGAAATACTTGCCCTGCCATGAATCATCCCCCGGCTCCCCGCGCCCCCCCGCATTAAGTGTCGTCTCTCGTCCCTCGTCTTCGTGATCGGTCGTAGTCCTAGGCCACCGTGAAATCCTCCGGTGCGAACGTCAGCGTCCCGCCCGACGCTACCGCGTCGTTGACCCGCAGCACCGTCACGGCCGTCTCGTAGCCGATTTCCGGCGGACAGTTCAGCTCCTCTTCCCCGCGCACGGCCTTAAAGAAGTTCTCCAGGTGCAACTGGTGCACCGGTTTCTTCGATTCCTCCAGCAGCTTCTGGCCTTCCGGTTCGGGGGAGCCGTCCGGCGCCAGCGTTTCGCCGATCTTCAGCTCAAACGCCTCCTCGCCCCCCTTGTCGACCGTTTCGGATTGCTCCTCCCACTCGCGCTTCTTGGCGTGCACCTCGCGGAAAAAGTAGCCCTTTCGCTCGTCCTCCGAAATCACCATCGACCCTTCGTCGCCCATGAACGTCTCGAAGAAACCGCCGTGCCCCGTCGTGTTGTAGACGTTATACACCCCGCGCACGAGCCCGGCGGGCGTCTCGTACGTGTAGATCGCCAGCACGTTGTCGTACCATTCGCGCCCGTCGGTGTAATAATCGATCCCCCCGCTCGCCATCACGCTGGCCGGCGTCGTCTTCAGAAACCAGTTGAAGACGTCGAGCTGATGCGAGCCGAGGTCGGCGAACGGGCCGCTGCCGTAGGCCTTGTACCAGCGCCAGTTGCGGTATTCGTGCATGTTCTTGAAGCCGTAGCGCGCCAGCGTCTCCTCGGGGATCTCGCTCCCCTTCGGCCAGTCGTAGGGCTCCGCCACCGGCCGGTTCCACTGGCCGTTGAAGTGCGTGATCCGGCCCAGGATCTTGTCGTTCTCGATCAGCTTCAGGGCGTGCCCGTAGCGCGGATTGCTCCGCCGCTGATGGCCGATCTGCAGCAGCTTGCCGGTTTCGCGCTGCGTGCGCACCATCGAGGCCGCCTCCTCCAGCGTCCGCGCCATCTCCTTTTCGCAGTAGACGTGCTTGCCGGCGCGCAGGCAGTCGTTGGTCTGCTGGGCGTGGCAGAAGTCGGGCGTCGCCACGATCACGGCGTCAATCCCCGGCTCGCTGGCCAGCATCTCCTGATAATCCTCGTAGACGTTGACCGGCTGATTGTACTTCTCCATGATCTTGCTGAACCGCTCGCGCTGATACTGCCAGATATCGCAGATCGCGATGATCCGCACGCCGTCGATCTTCAGGCAGTTGTTGAGCAGATTGGCGCCCTGGCTGCCGACACCGATGAACGCCACCTGCAGCGCGCTGTTCAGATTGGCCTGTTGCGCAAAGACCGGTCGCGCCAGCACCAGCCCCGCACCGGCCGCGGCGGCCGACGCCAGAAATTGCCGCCGCGACAGCCCCGCGGTCTCTCCGGTTGCATCCTGAAGCTTCATCGAGCAATAACTCTCCACGATGATTGACCGACACGCGCTTTGTTTATCCCCGAACAGTGCGCGCAAGCGGGATTCTAGGCAACTCGTCCGCCATTTTGCAAAGGCTAAGGCGTTCCGTCCCAACTCGTCCCGCACTCCAGAATCGTCTGTCGTCCCTCGTCCTCGTCTTCGCCCCCACGAACCTCCGGCCGGCCTTGTCCTTCACCGCGCGACCCGATATGATGAGCGTCACCTAACCTGACAGACGATCGGAGAAGCCCTCATGCCGGACAAAGTCTACAAGAAGATCGAAGTCGTCGGTTCCTCGGCCGATTCGGTCAGCGACGCGGTCAAGGTCGGTCTGGCGCGCGCCGGCGAAACGGTCCGGAACATCGACTGGTTCGAAGTCACGGAAATCCGCGGCGCCGTTCAAGCCGGCAAACCGATCTATCAGGTCACGATGAAGATCGGTTTCCGGCTCGAAGCCTGACCCCCCGCGCCCGGCCGAGAGACCCCTTGACGCCATGAACGCCCTCCAGGCCTCCCGCATCCTGCTGGCCGACGACGATCCCAATTTCCGCAAGGTCGTCTCGTTCAACCTGACGCGCCAGGGGGCGGAGGTCCTGCCCGCCGAAAACGGCCGCCAGGCGTGGGACCTCTTCCGCCGCGAACGCCCCGACCTCGTCCTGAGCGACATCCGTATGCCCGAGCTGGACGGGCTGGCCTTGCTGCGCGAGATCCACGCCGTCGCCCCCGACCTGCCGGTGATTCTGATCACGGCGCACGGCGACATCGACATGGCCGTCGAAGCGATGCAGGCCGGCGCCGCCGATTTCGTCACCAAGCCCTTCGACCGCGAGCGGCTGCTCCGCAAGCTCGAGCGCGCGCTCCGCCCCGTTCAACTCGAAAAGGAAAACCGCATCCTCCGCGAGGAACTGACGACCCGCCACAGTTTCGACAGCATCATCGGCGCCGGCCCCGCGATGACCCGCCTGTTCGAGATCATGCGCCGCGTGCTGCCGCGCGAGACGACCGTGCTGATCCTGGGCGAGAGCGGCACCGGCAAGGAACTCGTCGCGCGCGCGCTGCACTACAACGGTCCGCGCCGCAATGGGCCGTTCGTCGCGGTCAACTGCGCGGCCATTCCGGTCAACCTGCTCGAAAGCGAGATGTTCGGCCACACGCGCGGCGCCTTCACCGGCGCCGACACGGCGCGCGAGGGGCGATTTCAACTGGCATCGGGCGGCACGTTGTTCCTCGACGAGATCGGCGACATGCCGCCCGAACTGCAAGCCAAGCTGCTGCGCGTGTTGCAGGAGCGCCAGGTCGAGCCCGTCGGTTCCTCGACGCCGGTCGCCGTCGATGTGCGCCTGATCGCCGCCACGCACCAGGACCTGGAACAATTGGTTCGCGACGGCCGCTTCCGCCAGGATCTGTATTACCGCCTCAATGTGGTTCCCATCACCGTCCCCGCGCTGCGCGACCGCCGCGAGGACATCCCCCTGCTGGTGCGCCATTTCCTGCGCCGGCTCGGCGAGGACGGGCTGGAGGTGGAACACGACGCGATGGAACGCCTCTCGCGCCTGAACTGGCCGGGCAACGTGCGCGAACTGGAAAACACAATCGAACGCGCCCTCGCCCTGCGCCGCCATCCCGACCGGATCACGGCCGACGACATCCAGCCCTATCCCGGTTCGGCCCCCGCCGCCGCCAACCTTTATGAAGTGCCCGATGAGGGGCTCGTGCTGGACGAACTGGAGAAGGCCCTGATCCAGAGCGCGCTGCGCAAGACCGGCAACAACCAGACGCGCGCCGCCGCGCTGCTCGGCATCACCCGCCAGAAACTGATCTACCGGATGCAGAAGCATGATCTGGCCTGAGCCGCGCCGCGCGGCCTGGGTCCGCGGCGGGGTCATTGCCGCGCTGACGGCCGCGCTGATCGCAATCCACTTCGCCACCCCCGCCACGCCGGCGGCGATGCACTGGCACGCCCTCCACCGCCATCTGCTCTACCTGCCGATCATCCTGGCGGCGTTCTGGTTCGGCTGGCCCGGCGGGGGCGTGCTGGCCCTTGTGGTCAGCCTGCTGTATTTCCCCCACCTCGTCCCGGGCGATGCGGCCGGCGCGCACGCGCATCATCCGCCGGCCGGGCCGTCGCTCTCGTCGATGTGGCTGCTCGATTCGATCAACTACCTCTGGATCGGCATCCTGACGGGCTGGCTGGCCCAGCGGCTGGAGAACGCCAACCGCGATCTGCGGCGCCAGTCCGCGCAGCTGCGGACGGCGATGGAGGACTTGCGCGTCCGCACGCGCGAGGTGTTCGCGGCCGAGGAACAGTTGCGCCGCGCCGATCGCCTGACGGCGCTGGGACAACTGACCGCCGGCCTGGCCCACGAAATCCGCAACCCGCTCGGCTCGATTCGCGGCGCCGCCGAGATTATGGCCGATCCCGATCTCTCCCAGGCCCAGCGCGAGGAATTCAGCCGCGTCATGATGGAGGAAACCGAACGGCTCGACAAAGTCCTCGCCAGTTTCCTGGCCTACGCCCGCGATCAGCGCCAGGGCGAGGACGAGGCTTGCCAGGTCGCCGGCGCGGTCGAGCGCACGCTCACGCTGCTCGACTCGCGCCTGCACCGCGCCGGCGTTCAGGTCGAGCTTGACCTGGAACCCGAATGCCCCAGCCTGGCCATGCCCGAGGCGCTGCTCCAGCAGGTCCTGCTCAATATCCTGCTCAACTCGATCCAGGCCATGCCCGACGGCGGCCGGATTGTCATCCACAGCCGCCGCGACGGCGACCGCTGCACCCTGACCGTCACCGACTCGGGAACGGGCATCCCGCCCGAAGTCCGCCCGCGCGTTTTCGATCCGTTCTTCACGACCAAACCCTCCGGCACCGGCCTCGGCCTCGCCATCGTGCATAAGATCGTCACCGGTCAGCGCGGGACCGTGGACCTCGATCCCGCCATGGAACGCGGCGCGCGCGTCATCCTTTCCCTGCCGGCGGTCGACGCATGAACGACTACTGGGTCCATGACCTCGATCCCTTTCTGATCCGCATCGGCGCGGGCGGCATCCGTTACTACGGCCTGGCGTATGTCTGCGGCTTCGTCGCCGGCTGGTGGCTGCTGCGCCATTACCACCGCCGCGGCCGCTCGCCGCTCGATCCCGACCGGATCTACACCGCGATCACGGCGCTGGCCCTCGGCGTCCTCATCGGCGGCCGGCTTGGCTACCTGCTGCTCTACGCGCCCGGCGACACGCTGCGCGATCCCCTGCTCGTCTTCCGGATCTGGGAGGGGGGGATGGCCAGCCACGGCGGCTTCCTGGGCGTGGCCGTTGCGCTGGCCTGGCTCGCACGACGCTTCAAGGTTTCGTTTCTGTTGCTGGGCGACCTGCTCTGCTCGATCGCCCCGCTCGGCCTGCTGCTGGGCCGGATCGCGAATTTCATCAACGGCGAGCTCCCCGGCCGCGTCACGGACGTGCCGTGGGCCGTGATCTTTCCCACGAGCGCCCCGCCGGGCACGCCGCTCAGCCAGATCCCGCCGCGCCATCCTTCGCAGCTCTACGAGGCGGGCCTCGAGGGCCTGCTCCTGTTCGTCTACCTGCAATGGCGGTTCTGGCGCACCAACGCGCTGGCCACGCCCGGCCGGCTGTCCGCGGAGTTCCTTCTGCTCTACGCCATCGTGCGCATGGTGGGCGAACAGTTTCGCGAACCCGACGCGCCGCCGATCCTCGGCCTGACGCGCGGCGCGTTCTACAGCCTGTTTCTGATTCTGGCCGCCGGCGCCGTCTGGGCCTGGTCGCGCCGATCCAATCGCGCACAACCCTGACCCATCCAGCTTACCCCGTTTCCAGAACGCGCCGGATCGGCCCGATCCGTCCTTAATTTCCCCAGCCGGGTTGCCCCGGCGGCGCGGGAGGGCCTATACTGATCCAGCGGCGGCGAAGCGCCGCCCCGATCGGATCGTTCCCTTTCCCTCTCCACGGACTGATGCGATTCATGCCATTTTCCTCCGCCAGAGGCCGGCCGGCGATGGGGCTGGTTCTGCTCTTTGCCGGCTGGCTGTGGCCCGCCCCCGCGGCCAACGCCCGTGTCTGGCACGTGGACGACGACGCCGCCGATCAGCCGGCGGCCGACTTTGCCACCATTCAGGCCGGCATCGACGCCGCCGCCGAGGGCGATACGCTCGTCGTTCATCCCGGCCGCTACTTCGAGGTCCTGCGCCTCGCCGACAAGAACCTGCATATCCGCGGCGCCGATCCTACTTCGCCGGCAATCGTCGAAGCGACGCAGATCGACGCCCAACTGGTCGATTCGGTCGTCGTGTTCTCCGGCCGCGTCGGCCCGGCGACAATCCTCGAGGGGCTGACCCTGCTGAACGGCTCGGCGCAGGATGGCGGCGGGCTGCGCAGCGCCGGGGACCGGCCCACCTCGCCGACGATCCGCAATAACATCATCCGGCTCAATTTCGCGATCGACCGCGGCGGCGGCATCTTCCGCTGCGACGGCCTCATCGAACGCAACCGGATCGAATCCAACGAGGCCGACCGCGGCGGCGCGATTCAGGGCTGCGCCGGCGTCGTCCGCGCCAATACCCTGTCGGACAACGTCGCCCGGCTGGGCGGCGCCGCCGCCGAGTGCCCCGCCGCCTTCGAGTCCAACGTCTTGCGCCGCAACGAGGCGCGCCTCCAGGCCGGCGCGCTTTATCGCTGCTCCGGCCCGATCCGCGACAACGCCTTCATCGCCAATTCCAGCGCCGAGGACGGCGGGGCGCTGCATTCCTGCCACGGACTCATCGAAAACAATCGCTTTCTCCACAATCTCGCGCGCCAGGGGGGAGCGATTTTCGGCTGCAACGGCACGATCCGCGGCAACCACGTCGAGAAGAACCGCGGCAACCTGGGCGCCGGCGTGATGCAGTGCCACGGCCTGATCGAGCACAACCTCCTCGTCGCCAACGTGGCGCTCCAGATGGGCGGCGGCCTGGCGGTGTGCGGCGGCACGATCCGGCTCAATCTGATCGAGGGCAACGTCGCCCTGGCGGCGGGGGGCGGCCTGGCCCAGACGACCGCCGTGGTCGAGTTCAATCAGATCAGCGACAATCACGCGCCGCGCGGCGCCGGCCTCGCTCGCTGCTCGGGCAAGGTCCGCCGCAATCGCATCGAGCGCAACTACGCCGAGCAGGCCGGCGGCGCGATCGAGGAGTCCTTCCTTGAACTCGACAGCAATCTGATCCGCGGCAACGGCGCCCCCCGCGGCGGCGCGCTCTACGCCTGCGGCGGCACGGTGCAGAACAACACCTTCGTCGCCAACTGGTGCGACGACGGTCAGGCCGTCATCGATATCGCCACCCGGCCGATGATGTTCCGCAACAACATCGTGGCGTTCGCCAATGGAGCCGCCCTGCGAATTCCCGCCGGCGAGCCGATCGCGCTGGTCAGCCGCCATAACCTGTTCCATGAGATCGCGGGGCTGCTGCTGCTGACGCCCGACGGCGCGGCGCACCTCCAGCCGGAGCAGCTTGATCAACTCCACGACTGGAGCGACGGGAACCGGACGGGCGACCCGCGATTCGTCGACGCCGGCGGCAAGGACGGCGATCCCGCCCTCGGGGACGACGATGATTTCCGGCTGACCCTCGATTCGCCGGCCATCGATGCCGGCCTGCCCGACGTGCTGCTGAACCTGCCCGCGCTCGACCTGTCCGGCGCGGCCCGGCTGGCCGGCGACGCCGTGGACCTGGGCGCCTACGAATGGGGCGCGGCGCCCGACAGCGACGGCGACGGCCTGGACGACGACCGCGAACTGGCGCTGGGCGCCGACCCCACGCGGATCGATTCGGACGGCGACGGCGCCTGCGACAGCTTCGAATGGCTGCGCGGCACGCCCCCCGGCGTTGCGGGGACACCCGTTGGCCTGGAAGTCGCGCTCGGCGACGGCGTCCAGCTCGCGATTGCGATGGCCTACGAAGGCGAACGAATTCGCATCGCGCCCGGCGTGTACTACGAAACGCTCGACAGCCAGGGCAAGAACCTGCATCTGACCGGCTGGGACCCGGGCAGCGCGCAAACTCGCGATGCAACCGTGATCGACGCGACCGGGCGCGGCCCCGTGCTCAAGCTGGCGGGCACGGAGGATCAGCGCTTCATCCTCGCGGGCCTGACGCTGCGCCGGGGCTACGCCGTTCAGCATTCCGGCATCGACGGGCGGGGCGCCTCGCCCGTGCTGCGCAACCTCGCCGTCCGCGACTGCCGAACCACGGGAGGCGCCACCGTGGCCCAGTGCACAGGGCCGATCGTCGACTGCGAATTCAGCGGCAATCAGGCCGTGATCGGCGCCGCGCTGTGGCAGTGCCACGGCGACATTCGCGGCAATCAATTCATCGGCAATCGCGCCGTCGATGGGGGCGCCCTGGCCAACTGCAACGGCCCGATCGAGGACAACCTGTTCGACGACAATCACGCGATCGACGAAGGGGGCGCGCTCTATGTCTGCAACGGCCCGGTCGTTCGCGGAAACCGGTTCATCCGCAACCAGGCTCTTTTCGGCGGCGCGATTTACCGCGGCTCCAGCCGCGTCATTGAAAATGAATTCATTGCCAATATCGGGCGCCGCGGCGGCGGCGCGATCCAGTTCGTCTCCGGCGTGATCAGCGATAATTATTGCGAGGATAATTTCGCCAATTTCGGCGCGGCGTTCTCCACCTGCAACGGCGAAATCCGCCGCAACACCTTCACCAACAACCGCGCCCACGTGCAGGGTGGTGCGCTCTATTCCTGTTCCGGCGAGATCAAGCAGAACCAGATGGACGGCAATTCCGCGTATCAGGGGGGCGCACTCTATTCCTGTTCCGGCGAGATCGCCTTCAACAGCCTGCGCCGCAATGAGGCCGTCCGCGAAGGGGGCGCCCTCTATGACTGCTCGGGAAGGATCCGCGGCAATCGCATCGAGGACAACCTGGCGCAATACGGCGGCGCGATCTGGTTCTCCTCCGCCATCTTCGAAAACAATGACGTGATAGGCAATGTGGCGACCCGCCAGGCCGGCGGCATCGGCGACTCGACCGGCGTGTTCCGCCGTAACGTCGTCATGAACAACAGCTCGGAAGAAGCTGGCGCGTTCCTCCGCTTCGACGGCGATATTCAGCACAATGTGATTCGCGGCAATTCAGCCGTGCGCGAGGGGGGCGCCCTGCGCGACTGCCGCGGCCGGGTAATGAACAATCTGATCGAGGGGAACCGGGCCTGGCGCGGCGGCGCCATGCAGGGCTGCTCCGCCGATGTCATTAATAATACCTTCATTGGCAATCAGGCGATCCCCGGCCCGGCGGGCGAGCCGGTGCAGGGAGGCGCCCTGCACAACGCCTCCGGCCGGATCATTAACAATATTTTTCAGGCGAACGGCCACATCGCGCTCTACAGCGGCGATCCCGATCCCCCGCGCCCCGGCGAGCAGACGCCTGCTCCCGTTGTGCCGCGCGAGCTGCGCCGCAATCTCTTCTTCGCCCACTACGAAGCGATCTATGGCACGCTCGCCGGACTCCGCGTGACCTCCGCCTCCAGCCTCGACGACGTGCTCCCCCACAGCCGGGAGAACTGGGAGGGCGACCCGCTGCTGGAGGACGCCGACGGACCCGACGGCGATCCCGCCACGTTCGCCGACAACCGGCCGTGGCTCGCGCCGGGGTCGCCCGCGATCGACGCCGGCGACGACGGCGTCAATCCGGCCGGCGCCGATCTCGCCGGCGGACCCCGCTATCACGCCGCGCTGGCCGCGGAGAGCGTGATCGACCTTGGCGCCTATGAATTCTTCGGCGTCGTGATCTCGGCCCACGGCTCGTTCGCGGATCTCCGCCCCGGGTCCAGCTTCACCGTCGAATGGCTCTGCAGTCCCGCGGCCGGCAGCGCCGTGCGCTTCGAACTGCTGCGCTTCGGCGCCGTCGTCGCCGATCTCGGAACGGACTGGAGTCCGCTCGGACGCCATGCCGTCACGCTCCGGATCCCCAAGGATCTGCCCGCCGGCGAAGGCTACCAGCTTCGCGTGTCAAGCCTGTGGAATCCGGTGTATGAGGACACCGTGCCGCGCGATGGATTCGCGCTCAAGGCCGAGCGCAACGCGGCCGCCGACTGGAGGCAATATTATTAATTTTCGGCGCGCGCTTCGTCCCCCGCCGCTTGCGCCTTGTCCCCGCGCGCGGCGGCCGGCTCGCCGCTGTGGCTGCGCAGGCGGATGATGTCGTCATCAAGCTGGCGGATCAACCAGCCCAGCATATCCCGCACAGCCGGCGTCTGGATATCCGCCAGCTCGCGCCGATACCGCTCGCGCTGGGCGGTCAATTCATCGATCAGGCTGTTCAAGATGAAATCCAATGCGAGATAGTTCCATTCGGCAATCCGCGGCGGAATCGGCTGCGTCTGTGCGATGCCGCCGTGTTCCGCGATCCATTCCGCCAGGCGGTCGGCGGCGCGGCGGTCCGCCTCGGCGATCCGCCGCAGATCCTCCAGCGCCCACGCCATCTTTTCCGGCACGTAGGGCTGGGCATCGAGCGCATAGCGCGCGAGCGACATGAACCGGTCGTTGAACGCGCGATTCAGTGCCGCCAGTTCATGGGCCTTGAGCTCCGGCGCCGTCATGGCTCGATCCATTCCTCTCGCCCGCCTTACAGAATATCAACCAGCCGCAGGACCGGCGTGAAAAACAGCAGCGCGACCGTCGGGACGGCGAACAGCAGCGCGTAGAGCCGGTCGGCGGCGCTCAGATCGATCGGCTCCCGGCTCGCGGGCCGCTCGAGCGCCATCGCGCGCATGATTTTCATGTAATAATAAAGCGAGACCGCGCTGTTGAGGACGCCGAAAATCGCCAGCGCGAGATAAGCATAGCCGGCCGCCGCGGCGCCCCCCTCCAGCCCGGCCATGCCGGCGCTCAGCACGACTTCGAACAGCCGCAGCTTCGCCACGAACCCCGCCGTCGGCGGCAGGCCCGTCAGCGAAATCAGGAAAATAAACATCACGCCGCCCAGAAACGGCGAGCGCCACGCCGCGCCACGGAACGAATCGAGCTCCGCGCTCCCCGTCCGTTCGATCAGCACGATCGCGCACCAGAACGCGCCCAGGTTCATGAACAGGTAGATCACGAAGTAGAACAGAATCGTCTCCGCCGCATCCGGCGAAAAAACCGTAAAGCCCATCAGCAGATAGCCCGCATGGGCAATCGACGAATAGGCCAGCAGGCGCTTGATGTCGGTCTGACGCAGGGCAATGAAATTACCGACGAGCATCGTAACCGCAGCCAGAATTCCAAACAGCAGCGCCAGCTGCCCGGAGCCGGTCAGCGTCGCGAATGCCGCGGGCGCTTCGAACACCGGCAGCAGCACGCGCATCAGCGCCGCGAAGCCCGCCGCCTTGGAAACGACGGCCAGATACGCGGTCACCGGCGTCGGCGCGCCCTGATAAACGTCGGGGCACCAGAAATGAAACGGAACCATTGCCATTTTGAATCCGAAGCCGACCAGCACGAGCAGCAGGGCCAGCGTGAAGGCCAGCCTGTTCGGCGGCCCGGCCGCCAGCGCGGCGGCTGCTGTGGAAATCGAGGTCGTCCCGGACATGCCGTAAAGATAACCGAATCCGAACAGCATGATGCCGGAAGCGACGGCCCCGTAGAGGAGATATTTGAGCGCGGCTTCGGCCGACCGCCGTTCGTGCTTGACGTATCCGGCCAGCACATAGGACGAGATCGACAGCGTTTCCAGCGCGAGAACCAGCAGAATAATGTTATCGGCGGCAGCGAGCAGGCAGGCCCCGAGCGTTGCGCCGAGCACCAGCGCATGGAATTCCCCCTGCCGGTAGCCAATCGTTTCGCGGCTGCGCAGCGAGAACAGGATCGTCGACGCCGCCCCGGTAAGGAACAACAACTTGAAGACGCGCGCCAGCCCGTCCCGCGCCAGCATGCCGCCGAAATCGCCCCCCGTGCCCGCCGGCATCGCCGCCGTCAGCGTCAAGCCCCACACCACCGCCAGCAGGGCCAGCGCCGCCGTCACCTGCCGACCGCGCGCCGCCGGCGTCAGCATGTCGGCCAGAATGACCGCGCAGATGCCAACGCCGAGGATCAGCTCGGGCAGCGTGGCCATTAGATTGTGCAACAGTTCATTGACCGTCATCGCCGCGCCTATCGGAACAGCGTCATGAAGACCGCCGTCGAAGTGTGATAAATGTTAATGGCAATCGAGGGGAGCACCCCAAGCAGGATCGCGACCGCGGCCAGGGGAACGAGCGAAATCGCCTCCCAGCGGTTGACATCCGCGAAGCCGGCGTGCTCTTTCTTTTTCGGGCCGAGATAAACGCGCTGCATCGTCCACAGAATGTAGCCGGCGGTCAGCAGCATGCCGATCGTCGCGATGCCGGCGATCCATGGGCTGTAGGTGAACGCGCCCAGGAACACCATCACCTCGCCGATGAAGCCGACCATTGACGGCAGACCGAGCGAGGCGAAGAACCCGACGACCGCGAGCGCGAAATAAACCGGCATCTGCAGCGCGATTCCGCCGAAGCGTTCGATGTCGCGGTGATGCGCGCGCTCGTAAAGGACACCCACCAGCGTGAACATCATCGCCGACGTGATCCCGTGCGCGAACATCTGGAAGATCGCGCCGTTGACCGCCGCCTCCTTCAGCACGGCGATCCCCAGCAGAACGAATCCCATGTGGCTGACCGAGGAATAGGCGACGAGCCGCTTGAAATCCTTCTGTCCCAGCGCGCAGAACGCGCCGTAGATGATATTCACGACCCCCAGCACCGCGAGGAAGAACATCACGGCCTCGTGCGCGCCGACCTCGGGCAGCAGCGGGTAGTTCAGCCGCAGAATGCCGTAGCCGCCCATCTTGAGCAGCACGCCCGCCAGAATGACGGAAATCGCGGTGGGCGCCTCGACGTGGGCATCGGGCAGCCATGTGTGGAACGGGAAAATCGGAACCTTGATCGCAAATCCAATGAACAGGCCCCAGAACAGCAGATGCTGGAAGAGCGTGGGGCCACCGGGCACGCTGAATGGACGCCGCGCGATCAATTCCGGGATGTTGAACGCCAGCGCCTCCAACCCGATCGACTTCATCTTGAAATAGTACGCCAGCATGACCAGCAGGATCAGCACCGAGCCAAGCAGTGTGTAGATAAAGAACTTGATGGCCGCGTATTCCTTGCGCGGACCGCCCCATATTCCAATGAGAAAATACATCGGCAGCAGCATGACTTCCCAGAAAACGTAAAACAGGAAGAAATCGAGCGCCATGAAGACTCCGAACATGCCGGTGACCAGCAGCAGATAAAGCGCGAAAAAGCCCTTGACCTGTTTCTCGATCGGAAAAGCGACGAACGTGGCGAGGAAGGACAACAGGCCGGTCATGACAATCAGCAGGACGGAGAGGCCGTCAACGCCGAACCGGTAATAGATGTGATACGGCTTGATCCACGGGATCTCGATCAGCGTGCGGGCGTCGTAGCCCGAATAGGCCGTGCCCGCCTGGATCGAGCCGGGATCGAAAATGTGCCACAGATAAAGCGTCAGCGCGAAGACTACCCCCGTGAAGCCGACCGCGGTCCAGCGGATCAGGCCGTGGCGTTCACCCGGCAGCGCCAGCACAATGACCATGCCGACCAGCGGCAGGAAGGTGATCAAACTGAGCAGCATCTGATCCATATCGTCAGTCCCTCGTCCTCGTCCTTTTATTCATCCTCAAAGCCCGTCCCATCACATCCACCAGACAACAAATCCCCCGAGCACAACCAGGCCCACGGCCGAATAAACCATGTATTGCCGCACGCGTCCGGTGTGCGCATACGACATCCGGTCGCCCGCGAAGCTGACGGCGCGCGCCGAGCCCATCACCAGGAACCAGTCCACGGCGACGCGATCGACGATTTCGATCAACCAGCCGCCAAGCCAGCCCAGCCGGCCGACGAGGTTGACCACGGCATCGATCGCGCGGCGGTCGAACAACGCGCTGAACCAGCCGGCCACGACCGTCGTACGCACGAAAAGCCAATGGTATAGCTCATCAATGAAATATTTGTTCAACAGCAGCGTGTGGAGCGGCCGGAGACGCGCGGCGAATACGGCCGGCTGCAGCACGGTCGCGCCGCCCCGCCGCTCGTAATACATCAGCATGCCCAGGAGAATCCCCAGCAGCCCCAAACCAGTCGAAAGAATCATCGCCCTCCGGTGCGCCTGGTGGTGAACGTGGGCGGCGTGATCGTCGCCGTGCATCGCGGCGGCGCCGTCCGCCGCATGCTCCGCCGCGTGAGAATCCGGCACGGCCGCCAGCGCCGCTGCGACCCACGGCGAACGGTGGCCCGCCTCATGGAACGCCGCCACCTGCGCCACGCCGCTCCGGCTCGGGTTCATCGCGCCGAACCACTTGCCGGTGAGTCCGCCGCCCACCACCGCCAGAATGCCCAGGATGACCAGCGGCGCGCGCATCGACCAGCCCACTTCATGCGCGTGATCGTAGGCGTGACGGTCGCGCGGCGCGCCGGTGAACGTCAGGAAATACTGCCGGAACATGTAGAACGCGGTCATGAAGACGGTGGCGAACCCGGCGGCGGGCAGGAACCAGTGTCCCTCGCTCAGGATCGAAAATGCCAATGCATCGCTGAGGATGGCGTCCTTGCTCCAGAAACCGGAAAACATCGGAAAGCCGACGAGCGCAAGCGTCGCGAGCAGGTAACAGACCGCCGTCCACGGCATCTTGCGCGCGAGGCCGCCATAGCGGCTCATCGATTGCTCGTGATGCATCGCGTGGATCACGGCGCCGGACCCGAGGAACAAACCGGCCTTAAACAGCGCGTGCGTCGTCAAGTGAAACAGGCCGGAAACATACCCGCCGACGCCGAGCGCGAGGATCATGTAGCCGAGCTGGCTGACGGTGGAGTAGGCCAGCACCTTCTTGATGTCGTCCTGCACCAGCGCAATGCTCGCCGCGAAGAGCGCCGTAAACGCCCCAATGTAGGCAATGCCCAGGAGCGTTTGCGGGTCAAACAGCGGCAGCAGCCGGCCGGTCAAATACACGCCGGCGGCGACCATCGTGGCGGCGTGGATCAGGGCGCTGACAGGCGTCGGGCCTTCCATCGCGTCGGGCAGCCAGACGTGCAGCGGAAACTGCGCGCTCTTGCCCATCGCGCCGATGAAAATGCCGAGCCCGGCGATCGTCCGCCAGGCGCCGGCGAGCGTGCCCGTTTCGACCGCCGCGAACAGGTCGGCATACTGCAGCGAGCCGACCTCCAGGTAACAAATCATAATGCCAATGAACATGCCGACGTCGCCCAGCCGCGTCGTAATGAACGCCTTGATCGCCGCATTGCTCGCCGATTTCTTCTCGAACCAGTGGCCGATCAGCAGATACGAGGAAAGCCCGACCAGTTCCCAGAAAATGTAAAGGAAAAGCAGGTTATTGGCGAGGACGAGCCCGAGCATCGACAGCGTGAAAAGCTGCAGGCAGGTGAAATAGCGCCCGTAGCGCGCGTCGCCCCGCATGTAGCCGGTCGAAAACAGGTGCACCAGAAAGCTGACCAGCGTGACGACGAGCAGCATCACGGCGGTCAGCCGGTCGACCATCAGACCACCGTCCAGCCCCGCCGCCGTCGTCATCGGCAGCCATGTGAATGTCAGGTTCAACAGCAGCGGCGACGGTGAACGCAACGCCCGCGCGAACAAGGCGACGGCAAGCAGCAACGGGAGCGCGATCAGCGCCGTGGCGAGCCAGTCGCCGTTGCGCGGCAGACGCCGGTTCAGGAAGGCAAGCAGGATGAACCCCGCCAGCGGCGAAAGAAAAATGCCCAATGCCAGAAATAGTGTAACGCCGTCGCTCATGTCTGTCCGTGGTTTCCTCGTGTCGGCCTGACTGCTTCCGGCGGAATCAGCGCCTCAACTGGGCGATATCGTCGACCTCGACCGTGCCAAAGTTGAAATACAGATTGAGCAGCACCGCCAGCGCGACCGCGGCCTCGCACGCGGCGAGAATGATCATGAAAATGCCGAACATCGGCCCGCTCACATCGTCGCCCGAAGCGCCAAACCGCCAGAACGCCATGAAATTCAGAATCGCTGCGTTTAATATCAGCTCAATGCCAATCAGAATCCCGATCGCATTGCGCCGCGCCAGGCAGGCCGTTAAACCAAATGCAAAGAGCAGCGCGGCCACCAGCAGGTAGGCATGCAGCCCCACCGGCGCCCCGCCGTCCAACGCCAGAAATGCCGACAGGCCGCTCATGTCTCCCGCCTCCGCACCAGATACGCCGCGCCGATCAGCCCGAGCAGCAGCAGCATGCCGGCCAGCTCAAAGGGCAATAGATATTCGGTCAGCAGCAGCCGGCCGATCGGCCGCGTCCCCCCCACCGGTTCCACCGCGGCCGACCCGGTCATCCACTCGGTCGTGAAGACGATCCGCAGCAGCACCATGGCCAGCGCCAGCGCCGCGACGACCGCGCCGACGACGTAGAGCCGACCCTGGCCGCGCCGGGCGCGCTCGAGCGGCCGGTTGGTCAGCAGCACGCCGAACATCAGCAGCACCAGAATGCCGCCGACATAAATAATGACCTGCGTAATGGCCAGAAACGGCGAACCCAATAGAATATAGAGCCCGGCCATGCCGACCAGCGTGAAGAACAGCGAATAGGCGGCCTGCACGATGTTGCGCGTAAACGCCGCGAACCCACCGGAAATCAGCACCAGCGCGGCAATCAGCCAGAAACTGAGGTTGGCGCCTTGCCAAGGGGCGGCGGCGAGCGTCTCGGGCATCAGGCTGCTCCATTCCGCGTCGGGGCGTCGCCGGCCTGGGGAGCGGAGGCCTCGGCCGCGGCCTTGGTCTCGGTTTCCTTTTTCGCCTTGGCGGCCGCCGCCGCCGCGGCCTTGGCCTTCTTTTCCTCTTCCTTCTTCCGCAGCAATTCCTCGTGTGCCGCGATTTCCTCAGGCGATTTCGGCCGCGCGAAATCAATCCGGCATTCCTCGCGCGTGTAGCCCGCCAGGTCGTAGCGCTCCGACAGCCAGATGCACTGCGTCGGGCACGGGATCGTGCACAGGTCGCAGAACAGGCAGCGGCTGTAATCCACCTCGAACCGCATCACCATCGCGTCCTTGCCGCGGCCAAGCTGTTCAATTGTAATGCAATCGACCGGGCAGGCCGCCGCGCACGACTTGCAAACGGAGCATTTCTCCTCACCATAGCCATGGATGCCGCGATAGCCCGCCGGAATCACCGGCCGTTCTTCCGGATAGCGGAGCGTGACGGATGGCTTGATCAGGTAGCGCAGCGTCAGGCGCATCCCGACCCACGTGGTGACGATCCCCGCCCACAGGTTGCGGAAGTAGTCCTTCATGGGATGTGCCGTTGAAGACATCAACATAAGTCAATCAATCCTCGATCGACCCTCGCCCTAAATTCGCCTCTCGTCTCTCGTCTCTCGTTTTCGGCTCTCGAACAACCATCGTCCTTCTCTCTCATATTCACCACGAGCTCCCCCATCACCCCAGTATTACCACCTGAATCAGCGCCCACACCACGCAGGCCACCGAAAACGGCAGAAAAACCTTCAGACAGAGATACATCACCTGGTCGATCCGCAGTCGCGGCAGCGTCCAACGGACCCAGATCATCACGAAGTAGAGGAGGAACGTCTTGAGCAGCAGATTGACGACGCCGAAAGTCTGATGCAGCAGGATCTTGAGCGCGCCGGGGTCGGTCAGCAGCGCGATCAGGCTGCCGCCGAAGGCGCCGAATTTGCCCGCCACCCCCGTGCCGGCCGCCCCGTGCGCCGCCGCCAGCCGCGACCAGATCTCCATCAGCGATGCATCGGCCGCCAGCTCCGGCCGCGGGATCGGCGCATGCCAGCCGCCCAGGAACAGGATCGTCGCCAGCGCGCAGATCACATACATCGAGGCGTATTCCGCCATGAAGAAAAAGGCGAAACGCATTCCCGAGTATTCCGTGTGGTAGCCGGCGACCAGTTCGCTTTCGGCTTCGGGCAGGTCGAACGGCGCCCGTTTGGTGGCGGCCAGCCCGCCGACGTAGAACATGACGAACGCCAGCAATGCCGCCGGCGAACGGAAAATCGCCCAGCCGAAGATCCACGGGTGCTCCATGAACCACGCGTCGCGCGATTGCCACGCGACGATTTCACCCAGGTTCACGCTCCTCGTCAGAATAATGATCACCAGCGCGCACAGACCCATTGGAATTTCGTAGGAGAGCATCTGCGCCGCCAGCCGCATCCCGCCGTAAAGCGACCATTTGCTGCCCGGCGCCCAGCCCGCCATCAGCACGCCGATCACTTCAATCGCCTCAAAAGCCAATACAAAATAAAGCCCCAGTTCAATATTGCTGATCACGAGCCGCTCGCTGAACGGCAGTACGATGAACGGCAGCAACGCGCCGACAAACACGATCAGCGGCGCCAGCGTATAGATGAAGCGATACGCCACCGCGGGGACGACGTCTTCCTTGACGAGCAGCTTGATCCCGTCGGCCAGCGGTTGCAAGATGCCCTGCGGCCCTACCCGGTTGGGTCCGAGCCGCACCTGGATCAACCCCGCGATCCGCCGCTCGCCATACGTCCAGGCCAGCGCCAGCAGACTCATCCAGCCGATGATCAGCGCCGCGCCGAGCAGCAACAGCACGCTGTAGCCGAGCCAGGCCGGCATCGTTTGCGCGCCGGGCCAGATCGCCCCCAGCACCCGCTGCAGAAAAATGTCCGCGGCCGTCGCTTCCATCAGCGGTCCACCTCGCCCAGCACGATGTCGATCGAGCCAACGATCGCGACGACATCGGCGATCAGCACGTCGCGCACGAGCGCGTGCGTGATGCTCAGATTATTGAACGACGGCCCGCGCGCCTTCACGCGCAGCGGCGAGGTCTTTCCGTCCGAAATCAGGTAGTAGCCCAACTCGCCACGCGGATTTTCGCAGGGCACGTACACTTCGCCCGCCGGCAGCTTCAGTGTCCGGCTCACCTTGGTCTGGATCTCCCCCTCGGGCAGGCCGTCGAGCGCCTGCTCAATGATCCGCAGGCTTTCGATGATTTCCCGCATCCGCACCCAGTAGCGATCCCAGCAGTCGCCGACCTCGCCCTTGAGGCCCTCGCCCACCGGGATGTCGAAGTCGAATCGTTCGTAAAGCGAATAGGGTTTTGCCCGGCGCAGGTCGAATTTCACGCCGCTGCCGCGCAGGCACGGGCCGGTCAGCCCGTAGGCCACCGCCATTGCCGCCGGAATGACGCCGACGTTCGCCGTCCGCTTGATGAAAATCTGATTCTCGCTCAGCAGCTCGTTGTATTCGGGCCACGCCCGGCGCATCTGCGCAATGAATGCGCGAATTTCCCCTGCCAATTCCGGCGTCAGGTCGCGCGCCACACCCCCCAGCCGCGGATAATGGTAGAGCAGCCGCCCGCCGCTGATTTTCTCGAAGATCGACAGGAAGATCGGAAGAGCGTCGTGTAGGGAAAGAGTGTCCTCAGTTGTGTAGATC
>ERZ795049.321-NODE-321-length-73503-cov-14.041689_pt1 | contig 73503 bp, 71 predicted proteins | sample MGYA00375133_ERZ795049 | MGnify/ENA primary metagenome ERZ795049 (study PRJEB30178, sample SAMN05720147) | activated sludge metagenome | isolation source: anaerobic digester from wastewater treatment plant | place: Japan | collected 2015-04-20 ... | reverse complement strand
CCCTCAATTGTTCCCTCAATTGTTCCCTCAACTGTTCCCTCAACTGTTCCCTCAATTGTTCCCTCAATTGTTCCCTCAACTGTTTCCTCAACTATTCCCTCAATAGCTCCCTCATTTGTTCTTTCAGCAGTTCCTTTACTTGCTCCTTTAGTAGCACTTTCAACAGAACCACCAAGTTTAACATTGCCAAAGAAAGTTAACTTAACAGTTTGTTCTCCGATTTCCCATATTGGTGTCTTAAGACCGGCTTGTTTACAAGCATCTAAAATCTTTAAAGTTCCTCTACCTATCTTTTCAATATAACCTCTTAGAAAAACTATATGTGCTATATCTGGATTATATGGCATTGATAAATGGTTCTTTTTTAATTCACTTTGTTTAAAAGGAGATTTACCACTATTTGTAATTTCTAGTTTGTCTTTATAAATAATAATTGATAAAGCACTTGAAACTAAACCATATTCTCTGTGTACTAAAGCATTCATAACTCCTTCTCGTAAAGCAGCCATTGGAAAAACATAATCATCTGTTCGTTTCCAATTATTGTTTTCAAATTTTCTGCTAAACGATAAATGCTTTTCAAAGAACTGTTGAATGGATTCTATATTTTTAAACAAATTGCCTTCTAACAACTGGTCATCTTTAAAAACATCGCCTGTTTTTCCGTGGTCGAGAAAGGCTACACGAACTCTGACTTGTGGGATAAAGCGTGCCGGCTTTTTAGCAAAAAGAACTACAGCCGCATTAGTAAAATTACCATTTTTAAAAAGTCCATAATAGGATAAAAACTCTAACGGTTCTTTTTTTATGTCTTTCATTTTGTCGTCAAAAAATGCAGCATCTATCGTCTTTTCAATTTCCTCTATATCCAAATCATCTAACTCTACGCCTAAGGCTGCTTGGCGTTCCCAGTGGATTTCAGTTTCTTGCCTTTTATGGATTAGTTCAGAAATTTCTTTTGATGATGCTTGAATAGTTCTGTCATTTCTGCGGTAATAAATGCTACCGTTAAAAATGTACGGTTGTTTTGAACCTTCCCAAACTTTGATTAAAAGCAATTGTTTGTCGTCATAATTCTCAACAGAAACCATTACGGGCGCTTCTGGAACAAGCTCTTTAATCAGGTATTGTTCAATTTCAAATCTCCATTTATCTGCATTTTTAATGCCTATAATTTCTTTATTGTCGGCAATACCAATGAGTAGCTGACCACCTTTGTTATTTAAAAAACCACAAATAGTTTTTCCAATATCATCTTTACGAACAACTTCTTTAAACTCAAGCTGTCCGCTTTCATCCTGTTTTAACAGGTCTTTTATGAGTTGTTCCGTTTTCATTGTACTGAATTATTTAAGTTAGCTAATTCATGTTCTACACGCTTAATGTCACGGAATAAAGTTTCAACGTGTCTTAATGCTTCATCCGGTCTAAAAAACTCTTGTACCCAATGGTATTTTCGCTCCCCATAGGCTAAATTGCTTTGAACTGCATCGTTATACATATCAATGACCCTCACGCTGTCCATTACTGAAGTGGATTGAATTTCAAAATTGTTACGTTGAGTTTTGTCTGCATCATTATACATATATTGAGCAAGCAGTTTTCGTGAGAAAGTTACAAAACTATGAGCAATAAATCTTCGTGGTTTGTCAATAGCAATAGCTTTTTTAAATTCTAAATGTGTAATTCCAGTGCTGTACATTGGATTGATGATGCCGAAGAAAATATCACATTCAGCTACAGCAGCAATGCAAGCATCCGTGTTGTTCATCCCCAATGGCGGATGAAGCGTTCCGTATTCAGAATTGATGACGTGGTAACCATACGTATTCAAAATACCGCAAATCTGCAAAAGCAAATCACGGTTTTGATATACCGTAGAAGCTACCATAATTTTTATTTTTCTTTTTTTTGCCATTCACTAATTTTTCGAAATCAAGTTCCTAAATTTAAAACTTTACGAGTTTGTTTATCTGTTTTTAGTTATTATCTTGTTGTGTTGTATGTATTTTAGCGTTGGTGGTAACATATATTTCATCAAACAAATATACAAATTCATATATTATTTTTTATTTTATCTTTAAAGTTGCAAAATTATTCATTTTTTTGATACTTTTAATACTTTTATAATTTTTTATCTGCCAATTAGCTTCATTTTATTGTTCCTCTTTGACATCCTTACCATAATTCAATTGTGTTGTGTGCTGTTGTTTTTCTATCTCATTCATTTTCACTTCACTTAATAATAATTCTAATAAAGGTAGCATTTTTTGTAGTCCACCTATATTTATAATAACATTCCATAATTCCTCAAATTTTTTCCATCCTCCTGTATAAAAAAGATGTTTCAACTGATGTTTAAATGTATCATGGGAAAACGATGCTTTTAAAACATTATTCCACTTGTAAAATTCTTTGTATGCCCACCAATAACCATTTTCTAATTCTAATGATGATAATCCTTTGGTCTCATAAACAACATGTCTGGTATCATACAAATCCCAATCGTTGGTTATTATTCTACCGCTATTTACCATTGAATCATAAAGTCGTGTACCTGGATAAGGTGTTAAAATATGATAAGTTGCAGTTGTTATTGCATTTTTAACTCCCCAATCTACAGTTCTTCGAAAAACATCAGATTTATCATGGTCAAGCCCAAATACAAAACTACCGTTAATCATAATTCCTAAATTATGTAATCTTTGAACTGCTCTTTCATAATCAAGTTTCAGGTTTTGACTTTTATTACTTTGCTTCAAATTTTCAGGTGAAAATGTCTCAAATCCAACAAATAAACTTCTCAACCCTGCTTTTGCCGCTTTTTCTATTAAATCACCTTCAAGAATTGATTTAACTGTAGCAGCACCTTGAAATACTCTATTCATGCCCCTCATACCTTCGAAAAGCTCAGAGGCTAATTTTGGATTTCCAAGCAAATGGTCATCAAGAAAATATAAATGCTTCCCTTTTAATCGGGATATTTCTGTTAAAATCTCGTCAACTCTTTGAGTGTAAAATGAAATTCCTCCTTTGAAAAAAGCGTCTTTATAGCAAAAATCACAATGATGCGGACATCCTCTTGACATAACCAAAGAATTTGGAACAAGATATTTCTCTCGCTTAATCAAATCTCTGCGGACAGGCGGGATGTTTTGAATTGTACGACCATTAGTTGAAATATATCTTTTCTTTGTTCTTTTTGCTTTAAAATCCTTAATAAAATCAGGAAAAGTCTGCTCGGCTGGTCCAATAAAAATTGTGTCTGCATAATTTTCAGCCTCTTCTGGTAGCGCTGTTACGTGTAATCCACCAAGAGCTACAAATATTCCTCTATCTCTATATTGTTTTGCAATAGAATATGCTCTTTTCGCATTTGTAATATATACTTGAATTAAAACTAAATCAGGTATATCGTCAAAATTTAATTTTTCCACATGTTGGTCTTGTAAATCTATTTCATCGTCACTATCAAGAAATGCAGCTAAGGTGGCTAATCCAAGAGGTGGAAATAAGGAATATTTAATTGGTCGCCAAAATGCACTTTTTGCTTCAGTTAAAGATGGCAGTATGAGTTTAACTTTCATTTATTTTAAATTCTTATTTGGCCATATAACATTGCGAATTCTTGTCTTGCCGAAAAGGTTCATTGAAAATGAAACTAAGATTATTCCTAAATCGGTTAATAAATTTGAATTTTCAGTATATTTTTTATCCCAAAACCATGATGTTTTTTTGTTTTGTCCGCCATATATTTGAGCAAGACCTGAAATTCCGGGTTTAACAGACCACCTTATTGAATGATAAGTTCCATCCCATTTTAATCTTTTTATATCGTGATTAGTTAATGCTCTCGGACCTACAATACTCATTTCTCCTTTTAAAACATTAAAAAACTGTGGAATCTCATCCAAACCTGTTTTGCGTAGAACTATTCCGGTTTTTGTTGGTACTTCGTCAATCATAGTTTGAAATTTCATTATCATAAACGGTTTCCCTTTTAATCCAATACGTTCCTGTTTAAAAATTATACTATGTTTTTCCTTAAACACAATAATTAATGAAATTATTATAATTGGTATTCCAAATATCAATAATGCAATCAGCGAAAATGTAATATCAAAAAGTCTTTTCATTTTATGTACGGTCTCTCATTTCAATAGCACACAACATCTAATTTACGAAACAAATATACAAATTCATATATTATTTTCTATTTCATCTTTATGGTTGCAAAATTATTCATTTTTTTAATACTTTTAATAGTTTTATACAAATTTTTTAGGTAGTATCCCAAAAAGTGTGTAAATTTTTTATTGTGCTGTACAAATCACTTAAATATGAAAAATTAAGCTATTATTCCACTAACGTATAATTTACTATGTTTTTATACTGATAATAGCGTTGTAATATTTTATCTACATAACGGACAGTGTGTTCAGCTTGAGAATATCTGCCGCATTTTAGTTCATGATGAAAAGGGGAGTTCTTTTTAGCAAGCAGTTTCAGTGCAACTGCCACATTGTTATCCCATTTGTTTTCGTTCAAACCGTATAGTCGGGCAAGTTTTCTTGCATCTTCTATTCGACAATTGCCGGCATTATAAGCTGCCAACACAAACTTCATTAATTCGTCTTTGTCTTTTACGCCTAAATTAATGTATTTATCTTGTAAGATTTTCAGGTATCTGCATCCGGCTTCTATTTGATTTTCGGGAGAGTCGTCAATCGTAATGCCTAAATAATCAGCCGTATTCGGCATAAATTGCATAATTCCCCATGTGTTTTTGCTTTTGCTATCTGCTTGAAATTTCGATTCTTGATAAATTAAAGATGCAACAAGTAACCAATCTAATTGATATTTAGCGGCATATTTTTGAATAATTTTATCGTAGGAAGATATGTCGTTAAGTGGAAAAAGATTTTTTTGGTATTTAAGCAGTGTGCGAATGGGAGAGGAAGGGGAATAGTGTCTTTTCAATAAGAATTGATAGGATTGGCTTGTCGTAAAATCCGCTAACCATTGATTGACAGCGAACAATAAGCTGTCGTTATGCTTTCTTATCACCCAGTGCAAAGCCTGATTTTCTAATACGGTATGGTCGTATTCAAGGTGTTGAAAGAAGATAGTGTTGGCATTGATGTTTTTATAATAAGCAAGTGTTCTGTCTATATTTCCTTTATTTACTTCATTCACAATTTGTTTAGAGAATAATGGCGATACTTCAAAAGTAAAAGAATAATTTTGTGGGATATCCGTGCTTTGTATATAACCCAATGAGGCGGGTATTACGATGGGTTGCTTGGCTTGCTTTGCTTTTAAAGTCGAATGCTTTAAAACTTTCTTTTTATGTTGCACTAAAACGATAGACGAATAGGAGTGAGGCAGGGTGTAATCGAACAATATTTGAGAGTGAAAAGTGGGAACTGCATCTACGGCTAAAATGTCTACTTTATTGTTTAATAAAGCTTTATAATATTCTTTATGATTATGATAAACTTTGTATTCTATTTCTATATCCAAATGTTTTGCCATTTTATTTATCATTTCGTAATGAAAGCCGTATATTTCGCCTTGCAATACAAAATAGTCGGTGTAATTATGTAAAATGCCTACTTTAAGAATGTTTTCTTTTTTGATTTCTTCCCAAGTGCGAACAGTTTGATGGTGTTTTGCTTTGTGTTGATTGATGATAATGGACAATGATACAACGATAAGGAAAATAGATAACGTTAGAATTCTAATCAATCTATGTTGCTTTCTACGCTTTAAAAGAGAAAGACGATTAATCATTTTTGATAATTTTTTTTGTAATTACCAATTGGTTTTCTAAGGTTATTTTAATGAAATACATAGAATTGTGTAATCCGGAAATATCCATATTGGTATGTTTTCCCCTTGCCAATGTTTTTATTATAACTTTTCCGGTTATGTCAACAATTTCTATTTGTTTCATATCGAATGTTGCTGTCGTTACGGTGATAGCCTTAGCTGCCGGATTGGGATAAATATTTACGTTTTCGCTTTCTTTTATTTTGTTAAATACTTGTATTCCAATAGTTGTATCGGGAGGTGTGATGCCTTTGTAAAAACTCAATCCACCTGCAAAATTCCCTACGATTAAATCCGGGTATTTTTCGTTGGTCAGAAAACCGCAGGCAACAGCCGTTCTATAGCCTTCTCGGATAGGGTAACGCATATTGTCAAATACATAGAACATACTGTCTTTTAGATTAAAGCCGGCATTTAAATTGTTGTCTATATGGTCGTAATAATACACATATCCGTTTTCGGCACCCACCCACAGTCTTGTTTCACCTTGGGAAGTACGAATGAAGCAAGGCACCGAATAGCCAAAATAGGATTCATCGTAATCTCTTACATCTACATCGCCCAAATTATCTGTGATTTTTGTGAATACAGCTTGATTTTTAGTGCCTGTATTTTTGTAATAACATAGCTGTCCTTTTTTGTTTCCTATAATTAAATCTACCAAACTGTCTTTGTCTAAATCGAAAAGTTGAGGAGCTGCAAAATCGCCAATATCAATGTTTTGATAGTTGGCAATAGCTTCTTCGAAGATTAAAGTATCGTCGGTGGAAATGTTTTTTAAATAAAGCAAAGTTCCATCGTTGAGACCTACTATCATATCTGCTTTTCCATCGTTGTTGATGTCGGAAAAGGTAGGCAGCAAAGAAGTATATTTATAGTAACGTAAGTTGCAAAAATCGTCGGTGATAAGTTGAAAAACAGGCTGATTAACCGTTCCCGTATTTTTATAATAGGCGATAGAGGCAGTATAGTAGCATTTTAGTATTCCATTGATAAAAGTTGCCGTATCGAAATAGCCGTAGTTGCCTATAAATAAATCCAATAAACCGTCGTTATCAATGTCGTACAAAACGGGATAGGCACCTGCACCGACATCTATCATTTGGTCTTGAAACAAAGATTTTGTTTGCAAACGAAATTGAGGTTTTTCGTTGGTTCCGAAGTTTTTATACCACCAAACGCTGTTAAAGTTTTCCGATTTAAGGTAAGCTAAATCCAAGGGGGAAACCACTAAATCTTTTAGTCCGTCATTGTCAATATCAATAAAAATAGGGCAGGGCATAGAATAAATATCAATGGGGACATCGTAAGAAGGGAAGTGCATATCTACTTCGGTTATGTGTGCCGAATCTTTTGTCCCGCCATTGCTAAGTAAAACAAGATTGGAATAGTCCATATCGCCTAACAGCAAATCGTAAAGTCCTGAGCCGTTTTCATCTAAGAGCAGCATAGTAGAGCCTGTATGACGATGTGTTTTCGTTGATTGGTCGTTATCGCAGTAATCGTTTAAATAAATCGTATTGCCTTCTTCGCTTTCGGAAAAATAGCCCCAACAGCGTTCCGATAAATGGAAATCCAAAGAATCGCGATGACCGTATTTTTCTACCGACTGATTTTTATGATAATCAATATATTTGCCTAATGCCCAGAAAGCTAAAACATCTACGTCGCCATCGCCGTCTATGTCTTTAATGACGATATAATCACCTTCCGTGCAAAATAGATTGATATAGCTGTTGTAATATTTAGAGGTAATTTGTTCCGTGAAAAGTTCAAATTGTAAAACGGTATCGCTCACATTTTTATATACTTTTAAGCCTGCATTTTCGTAGGTGAAAATATCTTCTTTTCCGTCGCCGTCAAAGTCAATCAGTTGTAGAAAGCCGTTGATATCTTCCGGAAAAAGATGAACATAAGAAGGGTCGTAAACATAATTGATTTCGCCCTCTTTGTCGGCTTTGTTGATAAAAGGTAAAATGCGTCTTCCATGTACATCAAATGCTACAATGTCTTTAATGCCGTCTAAATCAATGTCAATGCTTGCCATTTGAATGTTATTCATACCGCCGGACCAAGGATAAAGCAAAAACGAATCTTTGTTGTGAACAACGGGAACACCAACGTATTTTACAAATCCATAATCGTGGGTGCTTTGTGAAAAGGAATTTACACTTATTAGCAGTAAGACCAATAATAGAGTGCTTCTTTTTTTATAGCATAATCGTAATTGAATCATTATTTTAAGGTAGTTTTATTTTTTGATTAAGACTCAAAATGTCGTTTTCTTTTATACGATTGATTTCGCATAGTTTATTAACAGTGGTACTGTATTTTTTTGCGATTTTATAGAGAGTATCGCCTTGTTTTACAATGTGATATTTGGGCTTGTAAGTAGTAGGGGGCGGGGTGTTTTCTTTTTGAGGAACGATGGGTTTACTTTTAACAATACTAATGCTGTCGTCGGTAGTTTCGTTTATGTTTAAAGTATCGTTTAAAATATCGCTGCTGACAGGAATTTCGTCCACCTGATTTTTATTGTTATCGTAGTCTTCTTTAGCATAAAATTTTCCATTAACAACGATTAATGTATCGGTAGTTAATTGATAAGTGTCAAAATCAATAATCGTTTTAGGGTTAAAGCATTCGTATAAGAAACGTGTTTCAAAGTGCAGATGTTCAGTGCTTGCTCTTCCTGTACGACCTGCTTTTCCTATTAGTTCGCCTGCTTTTACTTCTTGATTGGGAAGTACGCTAACACGTGATAAATGGGCGTAAACGGTTTCCAATCCATTATCGTGTCTGATAACAACTATTCCGCCATAGCCGTAATAAGCCATGCGTGCCATGCGTACTACGCCATTCCATGCTGCTACTATAGGGTCGCCATGGTTTTGTTTGATATCCATTCCCGTGTGCATTCTTCCACTGCGAAGACCGTAAGAAGAACAGACTTTGCCATCGCAGGGAAATACAAAACTTCCTGTTTTATCGTTATTTAACGGTAAAATATACGTAGTGTCTTTTCGAAAAATATATGCCGAACGTGTGTGTTCGTTCCGCCACTCGTCGGTGTAGAAGTGAGCAGCAGGCAAATATTCTATAGAAAGAATAGTGTTTTTCATAACGGAAATACTATCCATACATTGTTTTTCGGTAGTTAATGTCGTATCTGTTTTTATTTCTACTTGAGCAAAAATACCGGTACTGAAAGCAAGTAAAGTAATAAGTATAATTGATTTATGTTGCATTACGAATTATTATGTTAACGATTGGAATACATTTCTTCATAATATTTTTGGTAATTTCCTGAAGTTACGTTCTTTAACCAATCTTCATTATCGAGATACCATTTAACGGTGGTGCGAAAACCTTCATCGAATTGTACGCTTGGCTGCCAACCGAGTTCGTTTTTGATTTTACTTGCGTCAATAGCATATCGTAAATCGTGTCCTTTACGGTCGCTGACAAAAGTAATCAGTTGAGTAGAAGTTCCTTTTGGACGTTGTAACAATTCGTCGGTTATGGCTATGAGTTGGTGTATTAAGTCAATGTTTTTCCATTCGTTATTGCCGCCAATATTATAGGTTTCGCCTTTTCGTCCTTGATGATAAATTAAATCAATTGCTTTTACATGGTCTTCAACGTACAACCAGTCCCTTACATTGATACCTTTTCCATATACCGGCAAAGGACGATTGTGTAATATGTTGTTGATAAAAAGAGGAATTAGCTTTTCAGGAAATTGATAGGGACCATAATTGTTCGAGCAATTTGATATAACAATATTCAAACCGTAAGTGTCGTGATAGGCTCTGACAAGGTGGTCGGAACTTGCTTTTGAAGCCGAATAAGGACTGTGAGGGTCGTAGGGCGTAGTTTCGATAAATGCACCTGTTTCACCCAGAGAACCATAGACTTCGTCGGTTGAAACATGGTAAAATCTTTTGTTTCCCATGTCCTCTTTCCATGTGTTGCGTGCCGCATTTAATAAGTTGACGGTGCCTACAATGTTGGTGTAAATAAATTCTAAAGGCGAATGTATCGACCTATCCACATGCGATTCGGCAGCCAAATGGATAAGCCCATCAAAATTATGTTCGGCAAACAGCTCGTTTATAAAATTTTCATCAACGATATCACCTTTTATAAAAGTGTAATTACTTTCTTTTTCAATATCTTTTAAGTTTTCAAGATTGCCGGCATAAGTTAATTTATCTAAATTATAGATATGATAATTAGGATATTTTTTGACCATTAAATGAACTAAATGTGAACCTATAAAACCGGCTCCGCCTGTTATTAATATTTTTTTCATCTTTCTTTTTTTTTCAAACATAAAATATTTTGCAAAGATACAAAATAAAAAAACAGATTTTAAAATTCATGATACTTTATTTTATATTTTTGCATTATCAAAATAAATGTTTATAATGAACGAAAAAATCATTATTTTTTCAGCACCTTCGGGTTCGGGCAAAACGACCATATTGAAAGAATTAATCAATATGGATTTGCATTTGGCATTTTCTATCTCTGCAACAAGTAGAAAACAGCGTAAAGATGAGGTGGAAGGTAAAGATTATTATTTTTACAGTCCTGCTCAATTCAAAAAAGGTATTGAAGATAATTTATTCTTAGAATGGGAAGAAGTTTATGAAAATCAATATTATGGGACTTTATATTCGGAGATAGACCGCTTGTTTGCATTGAAAAAAAACATAGTATTCGATGTGGATGTTTTAGGCGGTTTAAACCTCAAGCGAAATTTTAAAGAAAAAGCCTTGGCAGTGTTTATCAAGCCGCCTTCGATAGAAGAACTAAGAAATCGTTTACTAAAAAGAGGCACCGAAACCGAAGAATCCTTACGCAAACGTTTAGAAAAAGCAAGCTATGAATTAAGTTTCATTAATCATTTCGACCAAGTAATTGTTAATGACGATTTAGAACAGTCAATAAAACAATCTTATCATATAATTTCGACATTTATAAAAAAATAAAAAACATTAAAATATAAAAAATATGAAGGACACACCAATACCGTACGACATTGTACAAAAAGTAGTTAAAAAAAGTAATTTACCAAGCATTGGAAAAGCTTCTATACGCGAAGTTAAGCGATTAATAAATGAAATTGAAGAAGCATCGGGTAAGAAATTTATACGCATGGAGATGGGTATACCGGGTTTACCTTCCGTACAAATAGGTTTAGATGCTCAAAAAGAGGCTTTAGATAATGGAGTATCAGCAATATATCCTGATATAGACGGAATTCCATCTCTGAAGTATGAGATGGCACGTTTCTGTAAAAGTTTTATGGATATTGATGTTCAGCCTGCTTCTTGTATTCCTACTGTCGGTTCGATGCAAGCCGGCTTTGCCACTTTCTTAACATTTCAACATTTGCACAAAGAGAGAGATACGACCTTGTTTATTGACCCGGGATTTCCCGTTCAAAAACAACAACATCGTATTTTGGGAGCAAAATTCGAAACTTTTGATGTTTATGAATTTAGAGGAGAAAAATTAAAAGATAAATTGGAAAGCTATTTGAGCAAAGGCAATATTCATTCTATTATTTATTCCAATCCTAACAATCCGTCGTGGATTTGTTTTACTGAAAAAGAATTAAAAATCATCGGAGACTTAGCCAATAAATACGATGTGATTGTAATAGAAGACCTTGCTTATTTTGGTATGGATTTCCGCAAAGACATATCTACACCCGGCAAACCACCTTATCAGGTAACGGCGGCAAAATACACCGATAATTATGTACTTTTTATTTCAAGTTCTAAAGCATTCAGTTATGCGGGCGAACGCTTGGGCGTGATGGTCATTTCCGAAAAACTTTTCAAAGGACAATATCCCAATTTAAAACAGTATTTCGGTACGGATAATTTAGGACATGCTATGGTTTACGGAGCTGTTTATGCTTTGAGTTCAGGGACTTCTCATTCGGCACAATATGCAATGGCAGCCATACTGAAAGCTTGTAACGATGGAGATTATAATTTAGTCGAAGGCATGGTCGAATACAGAGATAAAGCCAATGCGATGAAAAAAATGTTTACCGATAACGGTTTTAAAATCGTGTACGACAAAGACGAAGACCAACCTCTGTCCGACGGATTTTATTTTACAATAAGCTATCCCGGATTTAGTGGCGAAGAGCTACTTGCCGAATTATTGTATTATGGTATCAGTGCTATTTCGCTTGCCATTACAGGCAGTCAGCGATTAGAAGGATTGAGAGCTTGCGTATCGTTGATTCAAAAAGAAGAATTTCCCGAGTTGGAAAGACGATTGAAAATCTTTGCCGAAAATCACCCTTTACAATAAAAAATGTGAAAATAAAGACCAGATATAAAAAGACTAAAAATCTGAATCCCAAATTTATATCAGCAATTAATGCCGTTGGAATTGCTGTGATTTTAACGCTGGTTTTTTATATAGGTAACGCATTACAACTATCGTTATTAACGGTAGTTGTAATCGCTATCTTATCAACATTAATTATTTCATTCTTAACGACTTATTATTGGATTGATACTTTTATTTATCATAAAATAAAATTGATTTATAAAATTATTTTGGATTATAAAATGTCGAAAGACACCAAAAAAGAGTGGAGAAAAAAATACAGGTCTATTGAAATGGCAGAGCAAGAAGCGATATCCTACGTAACGAAAAAAGACATAGAAATGAAGCATTTGCGTGAGATGGAAGCGTTTAGAAAAGATTTTTTGGGAAGTGTTTCTCACGAACTGAAAACACCTCTCACTTCCATTCAAGGATATGTGTTAACACTCTTAGACGGTGGATTATATGACGAAAAAATAAACTATCAGTATTTATACAAAGCATCGAAAAATATTGATAGAATTATTGCAATAGTGAACGATTTGGACACCATTACAAAGTTAGAATACAAAGATTTCAAATTAAATATAGAGAAAATAGATTTAAAAAAACTCTTACAAGATAGTTTAGATATGCTCGAAATGCTATCGAAACAGCATAATGTTCGCTATGAAGTCAATGCCAATGTTGAACGCTCTTACATGGTTTATGCCGATAGAGAATCCATACAAAATGTATTTTTAAACTTGATAACCAATGCTATAAAATACAATGACAAAGAGGAAAAAAAGATAAAAATAACTTTCTTCGATATGGACCAAAACTATTTGATAGAGATAACGGACAATGGAATAGGAATAGAAAGCCGACATCTTCCACGTTTGTTTGAGCGTTTTTACCGTATCTCGAAAGACAGGTCACGCGAAATGGGCGGTTCCGGCTTAGGCTTAGCCATCGTCAAACACATTATAGAAGCACACAAGCAGAGCATCTATGTAAGAAGCACGCCGGGTGTAGGTTCTACCTTTAGTTTTACTTTGAAAAAAAGTAATTAAAACGAAGTTTATAGTTTACAAACAAGTAGTTTTTCAATAATGTTTACATTTTTCTTACTTTTTCTTTCTCTCACAATAAAGCCTATAAGATTGCGTTTGCAACATTACTTAACCGAATAATATAAATATAGACAATGAGAAAGTTATTGATTGTATTGATTTTGTTTAAAGCTATTACAGGATTGGCACAAAATAAAGCCGACGACATTATAGGATATTATTATACCGTTGACCCTTATACGGATGAAAAATCGCAGTGCTATATTTATAAAGCAAAAGACGGAACTTACGAAGCCGTAGTATGTTGGGTAGATAATATAGAAAAGAAGTATGCTTTAAACTATGTTTTTATGCGGGAGTTGCGTTTTGATGCCAAAAACAACGAATGGGTAGGGGGCAAAATCACTTATCCCGATACAAAAGGTACTTACCGCACCTATATGAAGTTTATAAAACATAATGAGTTAAGAGTTAGAGCATATTTCGGTTTTTCGTTGTTTGGAAAAACCCTGATTTGGTTAAAAGAAGATAAGAAACGAATACAAAAATAGTATTTCATTAAATATAATGTTTTCTGGCATAAAAATTGCTGTAAGCAAAAAACTAAAAAAGTTTATTTAGTTTTCTAATTATCAAATGTCGGAAAATAAAAACAATATTATTCAAAGGGTTTTACCCATTTTTTTAGAGCGAGGACTTAAAATAAGCATGGACGAAATCGCCCAATCTTTGAGTATTTCCAAGCGTACTATTTACGAGAATTTTGAAAACAAAAAAGATTTAATAGTTCAATGTCTTGACTATATGATGGAAGATGGCGATATTAAAGCTAAATTATACATGCGAGAAAATTGCAATCCTATCGAAGAATTATTCCCCATTTTACACGAAAAAGTGAGAAAAATTTATACTTCTCATTTTCGTTTGATTGAGGAATTGAAAAGAGATTATCCCGTATTTTACGAAGAATATCTTGATAAACATAGAGAAAAGTATTTTAGTCAAATAAAAGGTGTCATAGAGAGAGGAAAAGCACAAGGATTGTTTCTCGAAGAAGCAAATGCTGATATTATTAGTTTCTTCTTTCCTAAAATCACATCACTTATTACAAATGAAAGTCATGGAATTAGTGAAAATTATACCATGAAAGAAATATTCAGTAGCATTATGGTGCCTTTTATGCGGGGTAATGTTAACGCAAGAAGGAATCCTTATATTTAATCAACTTATCGAACGTTGTATAGCATTTAAAGAAAAACAGCATGAATAGTCGTCAAATAATGAAATGTGTATTTAAGAGTCAAAGAGTTAGCGTGTTAGCAATGATTGTATGCTTGCAGTCTTTTTTAGGATTTGCTCAACAATCATCAACAGATAGCGTTGTTGTCGATTTAAACAAAGCCATAGAAATAGCGTTAAACGAAAGTCCTACCGTCAGAATTGCCAATCGTGATATCCAAACCAAGAAGTACACCAAAGCAGAACAAATAACCGCTTTAGTTCCCAATGCTGCTTTGTCGGCAAGTTATAACCGTACGTTGAAAAAGCAAGTAATGACCATGGATTTTATGGGAAAAGCTATGGAAATAGAAGTAGGAACGGATAATAATTACAACGCAGGATTAGTTTTTTCTATGCCTATAATCAATTCAGCATTATGGAATAGCATTCAGCTATCTCAACTTTCGATTGAAGCTGCTTTTGAATCGGCACGAGCTTCGAAATTATCTTTGGTAGCCGAAGTGAAAAAAGCCTATTATGGTATGCTGTTGGCAAAAGAAATGTACAATGTCTTATTGAAAAATTATGACAATGTAGCGTTGACCTATGAAACCGTATTGAATAAGTACAAGGTGGGAATGGCATCGGAATTTGAAAAACTAAGAGCCGAAGTGCAATTGAAAAATCAAAAACCTCAATTGTTGTCGGCAAAAAGCAATATGGAATTGGCTACTATGATGCTCAAAGTAATGATAGGTTTAGAAGTCAATGAAGCGGTTAAATTTACAGGAGAACTATCTGATTATGAAAATGCTATTGCTGTGGATAAATTGCTTGCTGCCGACTCAATCGACTTGTCGAACAACTCGCAACTATTGCAAATAGCTTTAAGTGAAAAACAATTGAAAAAGAGCAAAGACATTATTATTTCTTCCGCTTGTCCTTCTTTAAATTTGAGTGGAAACTATCAATATATGACAATGAATAACGATTTTAAATTTGCCGATTATAAGTGGCATCCTTATTCAATGATTGGTTTGACCCTAACGGTGCCTATTATATCGTGGGCAGGAACTGCTTATAAAATCAAAACGAGCAATTTAGCGATTGAAAACATCAAAGACCAGCGTTTAGCTTTAGAGCGTAATTTGAAAATCAGTCTTAACAATGCCGGTATAAACATCGCCAATGCAATGGAGCAGCTCGCTTCCAATAAAGAAACGATGTTGCAAGCCGAAACTACCTACAATATCAGCCTAAAACAATACGAAATAGGTATGGGAACATGGTTGGATTTACAATCGGCAGAAATGGCATTGGTAAGTGCTAAATTAGCATATAATCAATCAATATATAGTTATTTAACGGCTTATGCCGAATTAGATAAAATAATAGGAAAAGAATATAAATAAGAACATTTTAAAATACATTGTATGAAAAGAGCAGTCGGTTTATTAACAGTAGCTATCCTTGTAGGAGTGTTGTTGAATGCGTGTAATTCTAATAAAAATGCTGATAATCAAGAAGAAGATGAAAAAGTAAAAATTAAAGTAGAACAAGTATTTCAAAAAGAGATAGATATGTTGTACGATTATACGGCTATCGTTCAAGCCGAAGCGGTCAATAACATTGCACCGACGATACCGGGAAGAATTGATAAAATTTATGTAGAAGTCGGAAGTCGTGTAAGTAAAGGTCAGCTGTTGGTACAAATGGATGCCAATTCACTTACGCAAGCCAAATCGAAGTTGGATAATTTAGAAACTACTTTTAAACGCATTAATGAGTTGTATAAAGTAGGGGGTGTTTCCAAATCCGATTGGGAAGCTCAACAAACTGCTTTGGATGTTGCTCAAACAGCTTATCAAAACTTAAAAGATAACACACAGCTAATTAGTCCTATATCGGGAGTGGTAAGTTTACGCAACTATGATAGCGGAGATTTGTATGCGGGCAATCCTATTTTACAAGTACAACAAATAAGACCGGTAAAATTACGCATCAATGTTTCCGAAATGCAATATACTAAAATCAAGGAAGGAATGGAAGCAAAAGTAAAAATAGAAGTTTATGATAACGAGGAATTTACAGGAAAAGTAAGCCTTGTTTATCCAACGATTGACCCTCGTAGTCATACTTTTCCTGTAGAAATTACCATTCCGAATACGGACGAGAAAATACGACCGGGCATGTATGCAAAAGTATCTATCAATATGGGAAAAAACAATCATGTATTAGTACCCGATGTGTCGATTGTAAAACAACAAGGTTCGGGCGATCGTTATGTGTATGTATACAAAGACGGGAAAGTATCTTACAATAAAGTAGTTATAGGCAGACAAATAGGTGATATGTATGAAATTATATCAGGCGTTGAAGATGGAGATTTTGTTGCAACAACAACATTGTCGAAATTAAATAATGGAATGGAAGTAGAATTAGTTAAATAAGTATCAATTATGAGTTTGTACCAATCAGCAGTTAAAAGACCTATAACGACGGCATTGTTTTTTGTAGCTATTGCTATTATAGGGGTTTATAGTTTGTCGAAACTACCGGTAGATTTGCTTCCCGATATGGGTACTAATTCTATCATGGTTTTTACTACTTATCCGGGAGTAAGTGCTTCGGATATAGAAAATAATATATCAAAACCACTTGAAAATGTTTTAAACGGACTGAGCGATTTAAAACATATAACTTCCGTATCCAAAGAAAATTTCTCTGTTATTTTCTTGCAATTTGAGTATGGAATTGACATTGCGGAAGCCACTAACGATGTGCGGGATAAGTTAGATATGGTAAAATCGGCTTTACCCGATGGTGCAAATTCACCTTATATTTTTAAATTCAATACGCAAGATATTCCTATTATACTTTTATCGGTACAAGCAAACGAAAGTACCAATGCTTTGTATAAAATACTCGATGACAAGATAGCTTCAAGATTGAGTCGTATAAAAGGAGTAGGCACTGTTTCTATTGCAGGTGCACCTAAACGTGAAATACAAGTGTATTGCGACCCTTATAAATTAGAAGGATATGGCTTAACCGTCGAAAGCATTGCGGCTACCATAGGGGCTGAAAACAGAAACACGCCTTTAGGTACTATGGACATAGGCAATCAAAGCTTTTCAATGCGAGTGCAAGGCGAATTTGTTGATGCCGAACAGATGAGTAATGTCATAGTGGGAAGTTTTAACAATCGAAATATCTATTTACGCGATGTAGCCGTCGTAAAAGATACAACTCAAGAACGTATGCAAGAGGTGTATAACGATGGTGTAAGAGGGGCAATGATTATTATTCAAAAACAAACGGGAGCTAATTCTGTCAGTATTGCTAAAGCAGTTCACAAAGAATTGCCCAAGATTCAGAAAACATTGCCTTCCGATATTAAAATAGATGTCATTAACGACACTACTGTTAACATTGTCAATACGATTGACAGCTTAAAAGAATCTATCTATGTTATTTTAGTATTGGTAGTATTGGTTGTGTTGTTCTTTTTGGGTCGTTGGCGAGCTACTTTTATCATTATCATTGTTATTCCTATTTCTTTGGTTGCTTCGTTTATTTATTTGCTTATTTCAGGCAATACATTGAATGTTATATCATTATCTTCTATAAGTTTGGCTATAGGTATGGTTGTTGACGATGCCATAGTGGTATTGGAAAATATATCAACTCACATAGAAAGAGGCAGTAAACCTAAACCGGCAGCTGTATTTGCTACTAATGAAGTTTCTTTATCGATTATTGCTACTACTTTGGTTTTGTTTGCGGTATTTTTACCTTTAACCATGATTGAAGGCATGTCGGGAGTTTTGTTTAAACAATTAGGATGGATAGTCAGCATTGTGATGTTGGTTTCTATGATAGCTGCTTTATCGCTTACGCCTATGATGTCCTCATTGCTTTTGAAAAATAATCCTAACAGAGGTAAATTCTTTGGTAGATTGTACGTGCCAATAGAAAAGTTTTTACATAGATTGGATAATGCTTATGCTAATTTACTTAACAAAGCATTGAATTATAGAGCAGTAGTAGTTATACTTAGTTTTTTAATTTTTATTTCAAGCATTTTGTTAGTTTTCTACATACCTACCGAATTTTTCCCGACACAAGACAATGCAAATTTATCGATTAAAGCGAAACTTCCTATTGGAACCTCTTTAGAAACAAGTAAAAGTTTAGCTATGGAGATAAGCGAGCAAATCAAAAAAGAATTTCCGGAAATCAGAATGCTCAACTTTATGCTTGGTCAGCCTGACGAAAGAAATACATTTGGCATGTTATCCGATAACGGTAATCATGTAATAGCATTTAATATCAAATTATTGAGAAAAACAGAAAGAAAAAGAGGAATCGTTGAAATTTCAGATGCTTTGCGAGTTTTGTTGAGTCGTTATCCAGAAATTAGAACCTATACGGTAGGAACAGGCGCTAGCGGAATGGGCGGACAAAGTACGGTAGATATTGAAATTTATGGTCATAGCTTCGAAGAAACCGATAAATTTGCAGCCGATATTGCCGGACGTATGCGAAAAGTAAAAGGTTGTTCGCAGGTAAATATCAGTAGAGATGAATATATACCTGAAATTCACGTTGATTTTAATAGAGATAAATTGGCGGAAAATGCTTTAAATATATCAACCGTATCCTTATTTATTCGTAATCGTTTCAATGGTGCTGTTGCTTCTTATTATCGTGAAGACGGAGAAGAATACGATATAAGGGTGCGTTATGCCCCTGAATACAGACAAAGCATAGAGGATATTGAAAATATTTTAATTTATAATAATTTTGGCAATTCAGTGAGAGTGAGAGATATAGGAAAAGTGGTAGAACGTATGGCACCACCGGCTATTGAGCGTAAAGACAGAGAACGTATGCTTACCGTTTCCTGTGTCGTAGGAAAAGACGGTGTATTGAGTGATTTGGTAGCTGCCGCCGAAAAAGAATTAAAACAAATCGACTATTCAGGCAATTTAGACTATAAAATAGGAGGAGTTTGGGAAGAGCAACAAGAGTCTTTTGCCGATATTATTTCGCTTATGTTGCTGATAGCAGTATTGGTCTATATTGTTATGGCATCTCAATTCGAGTCTTTTGTATATCCTTTTGTTATTATGTTTTCCATTCCTTTTGCATTTACCGGCGTTTTCATCGGCTTAGCGGTAACCAAGACACCTTTGGGTATTATGGCTTTATTGGGAGCGATGATGTTAATAGGTATTGTGGTTAAAAACGGAATTGTTTTAATTGACTATACAATTTTATGTAGAGAAAGAGAAATGACGGTAAGAGAAGCTGTTGTAACAGCAGGACGTTCTCGTTTACGTCCTATTCTAATGACTACATTAACCACTGTCTTAGGAATGGTTCCTTTAGCGATAGGTAGGGGCGAAGGTGCCGAAATGTGGAACGCAATGGGAATGACGGTAGCATGGGGTTTGTCTGTTTCCACTTTGGTAACTTTGGTGTTAATTCCTATTTTATATAGTATATTTGCTGATTTTGGAGTTAAAAGAAAACAAAAAAAACAATTGAAAAAATTAAGTCTTCATCGAATTAACAATTAATTACATATAATTATGAAAGCCGTATTCATTTCGTTTTATCAAGCTTTTTATGAAGAAGTATTGGAAGTATTAAAAAAACATGATATAAGAGGATTTACCTCATGGCGAGAAGTTTATGGAAAAGGGACAGATACGGGCGAACCGCATTATGGAACCCATGCTTGGCCCACTATCAACGATGCTATTCTTTCTTTTATGCCGGATGATAAAGTGATGCCTTTACTAAAAGATATTCATCAATTAGATTTAACAGCACCAAAACAAGGAATTAGAGCTTTTGTGCTGAAAGCCGAAGAATATACGGATAAAAATTTTGAAAACTACACTGAAAGCTAAATTTCTTTTTTAATCGTGATATAAGAAGGAAACGTATATTGATTGATAGTAGGTTTCAACTTTATTGATAGCAAAGAAGTGTTTTGAGCATTTTTCCCTATAATATTCTGATACAATGTGAAAATATCCTCTATAGTTGCCTTTTTTATTGTTTCTAAAACGTTTATATTCACTTTAACGGAAACAAAATCGCTGCTTTTAGCAGGAATAATAAACTTTTCATTCAGACTGCCCGTAGCCAATTGATTCTCTTCGAGTAAAATAATATAATCCAATCTATCCAAAGAAACGGATTTTTGATGGGGATTGCTTGCCTTTATAATAGCATCAAAAGAAAAATTAATGTTTTTACTTGCTAAGGCAGCCAATATTTTAAGCATATCGGCACTGCCGATTTGTTTGATATTGCTGATATTATCTAACTTTATCGAAGCTAAACTAAAGTTTTTTACATCGCTTAAAACAAAACTACATTGAGATAATCGTTTTGCATTCAATAAAATACCGCAAGCAACAAAACTTGCTATTGTTATTATAAATGCAAAAAATATAACTAATTTTTTCATGCGTTGATTATAGTTTATGATTTTTTTTGCAAAAATACAAATAACTTTATTGCCGTTCAATGAATATTTGTATTTTTGACGAATTAAATTTTTCGGTAAAAATTATCGTTTATCCATTTTTGTGGATTGTTGCGAATATATTCTGCAATTCGCATATATGATTGTTCATTGCGTATTATGTGTTCGTAATAATTGCGTTGCCACAATTTTTTATCAAATTGTTCCCAATTGAATCGTTTTACGCCGTCAATATATTTATTGGTGGTCATTGTTTTAAACCACCCAACGGCATCGCCAACGGATGCATTGTATATTTTGTTGTCCATACCGTAATGGTGTTCGTTGGATTCGGGGTTGGGTTGTTTGTATTCGGGTTGTTCACGTTCGGGTCGTCTATATTCGGGTCGTCCACGTTCGGGTCGTTCGTATTCGGGTCGTTCGTATTCGGGTCGTCCACGTAGGGACGCCCCTACGTGGGTGTCCGTTTCCCGTACGTGGATATCCGTTTCCCGTACGTGGATATCCATTTCCCGTGCGTGGGTGTCCGTTTCCCGTGCGTGGGTATCCCGTTTTGGGGTGTTTCGGTTATACGCCATATTTTCAATAATGCAATGAAAATGATTGGGCATTACCACCATTTCATCGCAACGTTTATCGGGATATTTGTTTTCCAATTCATAATACCATTTTTCAATCATTCGTCCGGCATCATTTAAAATCATTTTTTCGTTTTCAATATGTCCGAACCTACAAATTTTACCCTGACAACAAATCGTTATAAAATACAATCCTTCCTGCGAATAATCGTATCCTTTTAGGCGAATGCTTTTGCGATGATGTTTATAATGGTTTGTCATTTATAGTTATAGATTAACGATTCTTCAATTGATTTGCATCTTGAAAATACCAACATATTATTTGTCCAACTAATTTCTCGCACCAATGGTGAGAGTTTTGGGAAATCCTTATGGCATATACACGTTATCGTGCGTTTGGGTGTTTAATTTGATAATACTTTCATTATTCTCATCGTGAAGTCTCATATTTTTAAATACGGTTTCTTTTGAAGTGTTTGCATAACAATAAATACATAAATGATTGCAAGTATTATACATTCCAATGTCTTTACTTATCATACAGCCACATGCTTTTCTTTGTCCTTTGTCTTTCAATTTTTCAGTAGATAAAGGTATTTCATTAAATTCATTTTTAAAAAGTGTATTAGTTTCAGGCAATTTTCCATAATTTAAGTAATATACCAGTTCTTTATCTTCTGCAAAAATTTTTTTCATCAATTCACTATCAATACAACGATTGTGAGAAATATTATATTTGTCTAGATCAATTTCTTCAGCACAAGTAGCCATTGAAATTTCCCATCCTTCTTTTTTCCAATATTCTCGCATTTTCATTAAACCTAGTGCAATTTCATTCATTTGCTCTAAGGAAAGTTCTGAACTCCCTATTGATTCTTTAGTAAATATAGAAGTTTCTTTTACAAGATTTTGCTGTACTTTTCGATAGCTTTTTATATCTATAAAGCTAAAAACCAATTTATCTGTATAGCCCTTTAATTGATTGCCAATATTCCAAATTCGTTTTAATATTTCATGTGGAGTCAATTCAGATGTTAAAATAATTGGATCAAATCTCCATATTACTTTTTCTTTACCTATTAAACTACTAAGTTTTTTGAAAGTATTAATGCGGTTCTTTATTGTAGGTAGTTTTGGTTCGAATGATTCTTTTTCGTAATCATTTAATGTGTATTGTAAATAGTAATGAATACCTAAATTATTAAGATCCTTGAGATAGGGAATAAGAGGTTTTGGATTTTTTGTCCAAAATATGATAACCTTACAATTTTTAAATGCAACATATAAAGGTTGCTGATTAAAAGGATTATACCAAACTACGTATCCCTTCTTTATTCTATTTATAAACCATTTAGCATAAAATGCAGGAATATCAGTTGAACGAGAAGCTGAAATTATTATCGGTGATTGAGCTTCTACTTTGTTACCAAAATCATTTGTTATTTGAATTTTGTTGTTCATTATTTTAAATATAATTCTCGTAACCTATTTACTATGTTTTCAACTTCTATTTGTTTTGCATATTTTTTCTTTGTAATATAGCGTTTAAATGAATCAATTACAGATGGATTGTCTCTAGGAGCCTTAGCATAGTATTCAGAAGATGTTTCTTTAATGTACTCTGCCTGAAACCAATTTAAGTCTGTTTTAAAAGATTTCTTTAACTTTTGAGGGATCATATCTTCAATGTGTAAAAATACATTTGAATCGCTATAAAAATTCTTTCCAATATTTGGTTTTTTTTCATCAAACTGTAATTTTGTTTGAGTTGTCAATATTTTAGGCTCATACATCAAAGCCTCTTTGATTTTTTCTATAGTTTTTTTCCCAATACCTCTTATTTCATTAACAGAAATAAAAAAACTCTCATTAATAATTTTATGATTCTTTTCATATAATTCTGATATTTTATCAAGTTGTTTAGGTTTCAACTTACAATCTTCAAGTTTTCTTCTTATATCTAAATTGTCTGACTTTAAGGGAATTGGTTTATCATCTTCTTTAGGAATAATAGGTTGGCGTTCTATGGGTTTTGGCTTATCTTGTTGTTTCTTTATTTCCGACTTTTCAAGAGTGCCTTCCAAATCAATAGAATGCAGTTGTTTAAAAATATGTTTATAAATGCGTGTTATATATTCAAGGTCATTTGATTGGAACAATTCATTTGTCAATGTTTTTGGCATATTGGCAAATCCAAAAATAACTCCCCAAAGACTGAACGCAATACGAAAATCACCTATTTCATTTGCAATAAGATAATCTTCTAATTTATCAATGTCTGATTCACCCTTTTGGCAAAATGCAGCAAAGGATTCAAGTGTGTTATTATCAATTGATTTTAACTCAAAAGCCGAATATTCGTTTAAGTTTTTTAATAATCCGTTAATGTATTGCTGCCATTGGCTGCCATTCCATCGTTCTTGTAATTCATCTTTGAAAACCTTGCCCCCTGATTTGGCAAATTCATAACGTGATTGAATAAATTCATCACCATTATATGCTTCTTCTAAATACTCATTAAATAATTTTGTTAAAAATTCTTTTTGTCCAGGAATGTTAATAATTCTGTTGTTTTGAATGACTGGTAAATAAGCTGGGGCAGTTAACTCTCTTTTTTGTTTATTTTCAATAGTTAATAATGTATTATCGAGATTTTGCGTGTAATCTCTGAATGCAAGGTCTTTATCTTTTAAAGAAGCATAAAAAGGAGAGATTTGAGATTTTGAAAAGTTATTTTGACGCATCCAACTTTCCCAAAGGTTTTCTTTTGTTAAAATATAGTAAAAATCACATTGGTATTCTACTGATTTTTCTTTTATGATAGGATAGACCAAAATCTTTTGTAGACGTTCATTAATAAGTTTGTAAAGTGTTTTTAATTGTTCTTCCTGAGCATAAGTTGCCCGTCCGTCAGGACTTGTAATGATTGCGGAAAGAGTGTTTTTTAAGTTTCGCACAAGCTTTTTTAAAAAAACAACATCAGGGGAGAGCATTCTGTTTGAAGCTATAAGATATCCATATAACAATCCTTTTAGCTTATTAATTCTGCGGTCTTTTGATATGTAGGATGAAATATCGTTTCTTGAATCCTCTAACTCTGTTTTGACCCAGTTAAAACTTTTAAGATACTTTTCAGATTTGAAAATTGTAAGGCAGTTTTTATAAAGTGAAACCATTTTGGTTTCGATTGCCGGCTCAGATTTTGAAATAGTACTAGTTAGTTCTTGATTATTTCTGAAAATGAATCTTGTAGTAAAAGGATTTAGATAAATAGTTTCGTCAACATAATAATTTCCGTTGTTTTCTCTAATTATATCTTCATTTACATATCTCGAATCAATCTCAATAACCATCGGGTAATTTTCTAATTCATTATCAGGTATTTCAAACATAGGGAATTCGGTATAAATAAGAATTCGATTATTGAGAGGATTCGGTCCCACTTTCTCAAAACGTTTATAACCAAAGCCACGCTGTATATAAAAACTTGCTGGCGATATAGATTCGCTCGAAGTTATATTGTTAAAATTGAGCGTTGAAGTTGGGATATATAATTTTTCTGGTATCATAATAATTCAGTATCAGATGTTAAACTTGTATCATATAAATCTCTTGGCACTGAATCAAAGAAACTGGATAGATTTCCAGAGTGCAAAACATACAACGATTGATAGGTACGAGTAAGTGCCACATATAATGGATTTCTGTCATCATTACCAGAACAACTGCATTCAGGCAGAAACACAGCTTCAAACTGTAAGCCTTTTGAACTATGATAAGTCATTAGTTTAGGATTGTCCGAATTAAAGTTTAAACCTTTATCTTCACCATCAAATCTTGCTTCTACATTTAATCCCTTTTGTTTTAAATACTCATAAGCTGCCCTTACATCTTTATTGTGTCTAAACATAATTCCAACATCTTCAAAATTTCTGTTCTTAACTATATTCACAATCGTATCAAGTTGTTCATTGCATGTTCTGTACGATAAAATTTTTGGCTTCTCAACACCTTCATTTCTGCACCTAGTAACAAGGTCATCATTCTCAATGTTAATGCATTCTGCAAGTCTAGCAATTTTTTTTGGTAGTCTATGATTAAATACTAATTGTTCCGTAGGAATACCTGTTATAAAAGCCATTTCATCCATTGAAATGGTGGTTTTGTTCGGAATAAATTTATAAAGTTGTTGTGCAGAATCTCCATAGAGTAAAAGTGCCTTTCTGGCTTTACTTTTAAAAAGTAATATGTCTTCTCTTGAAAAATCTTGTGCTTCATCTACTATTATGTAATCAATTGTGCCTTTTTTCCATTCTCCCTGTTTCCATTCTCCATTAACTTTAGACCAAAAAAAGCATTGGTTATATGATTCTACGTTGTTGGATTGTAATCCTATTTGGGTAATACCATCCGACATATATTGCTTTAAAGCTTTCGTAAAAACAATAAATAACCAACTACCCATTTTATCATTTTGTATTTGTTTTGCTTTCCAAAGTGCTAGAATGGATTTTCCGCTGCCAGCACAACCTTTTACAATAAAAGAGTTGTCAGTTCTTCTATTGATTATTTTAACCTGATAATCATCAAGTTCAGAATCGTTAATGTAAAAATTTCTTCTCGGCATAATTCTTTGTTTTTTATTTTAGCACTACTTTGGGTTATAAGGACTTAACATAAAAGCATCCACAGTCATCTCTCCATTTTCTGTAAAAGGACAAATCTCTTCATTATTGATTAATTGCTTTGAGTTTTTAACTTTAGAATTCATTTTTTCTTTTAAAATTTGAGAAACTAACACCCTATATGCAACTCTACTTATATCATTTGAACGCTTTGAATGCGATACAGAAAAAGTTTTTTGGTGAAAGCAGTCACGTAAACAAATTTCACCATATTCACTACATGGTCTTGGTATTAAGGATGTATATTTCTGTAATTCTCTGATAGCTTGATTTACTTGTTTATTCATTAAAATTGGATTATAAGTTAAGTGTTTAGGTTTAGTGGTTACATCTAAAAGAAGACACAATCCTTTTTCTGAAAGCAGTGGTAAAAACTTCATTACGAAATTGTAGTACGAATTATCTAATTTTCCTTTGCCCATCAAAATAATTTCGCAAACAAACTTAGAGGAAAGAATAAAATCAAATTTTTGATTAATTTCATCTTCGATCAAAAATTCTGAAATACTATTAAATACAGTTTGTTTTATTTTGAGATTGATTTTTTTTGTAGTTTGATTTTGAATTCTATCTATGATTTTTTCGAGAATAGTCAGTGCTTCATTATTACCATCAATTGCAAAAATATTAATTTCAGATATAATCGGGAAATGCTTTTCTATTGCTGTAATTAAACCGATTATGTCGCCACCAGTACCACAACCAACAGATAAAACACTTAATTTTTTAACATTAAAAATGATTTTTTGATAAACATTATTTTCAAATAAATTATCAAAGATGCAGAATGATTCGGCATAACTTCTAGGGAAATAGGTTCCCAAATAATTTCTTATTTCTTCTCCAGTCAAATCAAGATTATGCTCAAATCGCTGAAAATCTGGTGCGTATATGGCATTTAGCTGATTAAAAATAAAGTCATCAATGTAAGCAGGTAACCGTGTATCTGTTTTTAAATACTCAATTTTCTCTTCTTTAACTATGTTTTGTTCCATAGCAGATGAACTGTCAGGTTCAATAAATCTATCTCCTTCAAACCAGTATATATATATTCCGTTTTCAAAAATGGTTTTCCCTATAAATACTTGAAGTTTTTGTTTTAATGAAATGTCCTCGCAGCAAACAATAAACTCATGTGAGAGTTGAATGTCTTTTGTCCATTTCGGCAATGTATCATGACAACAGTCAAACACTTCAAAAGAAACTGTTAGTCCTAATGAATTAAATATTTCTTCAATATGTTTAATCAAGTCACTTTTCATTGTTCGGTTGTCTTTTACGCCTTGATGCACAACTCTTTTTTATATGTACTATAAGTAGTACATATAAAACATATGTTTGTCGGATTTGTGTCATTTTATGTAGGTTTATTTCTCTTTGCGAAGATAGACAGTAGTTCATTATATTTATTTTTTGCAAAGATATAATAATTTTATTTATTATCGTTTGATAAAAAATAATATTTTTCACCAATTTATTAAAAGATTATTTTATAACTAAAAAAACAATGTATCTTTGCATTGTATTATATTTTTTAAGACAATTAGGTATAATGAAAGCAAAAGACATTAAAAATGAGTTGTTTGTTTTGGCTAATCCTGAAAAAAAAGCAATTTTGCAAGGTTTTTTCAAAACAGGAAAAGGAGAGTACGGCGAAGGCGACCGATTTTTGGGAATCACTGTCCCTCAATTAAGAGCCCTTGTTAAAAAAACGCAAAATCTACCTTTGAATGAAATAAAAATACTGATTGTTGACGAATACCACGAGTGTCGTATGATAGGACTTTTGTTTTTAGTTGCCTTATTTGAGAAATCCAAAGACGAAAGTTTACGGCGTGAGATTTACACAACTTATATTCAATTAGTTGATTACATTAATAATTGGGATTTGGTCGATTTAACGGCACCAAAGATAGTGGGTGCTTATTTATGGGGAAAAAATCGTAACGATTTAATTGATTTTGCTAAGTCTCAGCATTTATGGTTACAACGCATTGCTATTGTCGCTACTTATTATTTTATTAAAAAGAAAGAATTTCAAGCTACGCTTAAGATTGCATCTTTGCTGCAACACCATTCTCACGATTTGATTCACAAGGCTGTAGGCTGGATGTTAAGAGAAGTCGGAAAAATGGATTTTGAAGTAGAATACCGTTATTTAGTTGAAAACAAGCGTTATCATTCTATGCCAAGAACCATGCTACGTTATGCTATAGAGAAGTTCCCTGAGGAGTTGCGACAAGATTTTTTAAAAGGAAGACTTTAATAACGGCTTAAAAAAATCAACTATTTTTCTTAAAACATTTTTTGATACGATAAAAAATGTATTTTTGCATTCTAAATTTACACTGTATTAATTATAATAATAAATAACAATGAGAATCATTAAAATATTAAGTTTTAGTTTATTGTTTGCAACAACAATCACATTTACACATGCACAAGAGTTAAAAACAACAAAAGACTCAATAGGTTATGCCTTGGGTTTTCAAGTAGGGGAGTCTTTTTTCCTCAATCAAATTGATTTTGTTACCTTAGAGGCTTATTTAGCGGGCTTTGAGGTAGGTTTTAAAGGTAATCGCTCGCAAGCCAAAGTGAAAGAGCCTGAGTTGAGTGAATTGATTAAACGTTTTCAAACCATGGCACAACAACGGCAAGAAGAAAACATTGCCAGAGAAGCAAGTTTTAATAAATTCATTACAAAAGATTTGATGGAAAAAAACTTAAAAGAAGATAAAGAGGTCGTACAAACTGCAAGTGGACTGCAATACAAAGTGTTGGTACAAGGAAAAGGTCCTAAACCGACAGCAACCGATAAAGTAAAAGTACATTATGTAGGTACTTTGTACGACGGCACCGTATTCGATTCTTCCATACAAAGAGGGGAGCCTATCACATTTCCTTTAAATCAAGTGATTAAGGGCTGGACAGAAGGATTGCAATTGATGAATGTAGGGAGTAAATACAAATTTTGGATTCCGTCCGAATTGGCGTATGGCGACCGTCCGGTAGGACAAGTGCCAAAGAGTGCAGGTTCTATGTTGATTTTTGAAGTAGAATTGATTGCTATTAATCCTGAATAAAATACTTTTAATCAAATACTTGCTATCATGGGATAGTAATAGAGGTCTATTTTTGATTTTACTGAGTCTATAAAACAATGATGGTATATTTATACGATGACACTATACGTTTCTATATCATATTATTAGCGTGCATCGCATTAGTGTATATCCCTTTTATAGGTAAATACGTGCGTTTGATAAGTACTATGATTCACGAAGGCGGACATGTGCTAATGGGTTTATTATTAGGCGAACGTATAGTGAAAGTCAATCTTTTTAGCGATGCTTCGGGAGAAGCCAATGTTACCGTATCGAATAAATTCAAAAAGCTCTTGATAGCAATCGTAGGGTATCCGTCAACAGCTTTAATGGCTTTTTTTAGCTTTTGGTTGATATCCAAAGATTATCATTATTATTACGTCATAGGAATTACGGCATTGGTTTTTATTTTTCTTTTATTGTATATACGTAATTTATTCGGTGTGTTTTGGGCATTGTCTTTTGTAATAGCTAATGCATTATTGCTTTATTATCAGCAGTTAACGTTTATTCATATTTTGGCTCAAGTATATGCTTGTATTATTTTTGTCGAGTCTATTTTTTCTTGTTTTATTTTGCTGTACATATCTTTTGTTTCGCCTAAAACGCAAACAGATGCAACTAATATTTCCGATGTTATTTATTTACCTAAACAATTAGTAGCCGTGCTTATTACGGCATTCAATTTATATTTTGCTTATTTAAGTGTCATGTATTTTTTTCCTAATATTAATTAAAATCATTTGTGTATGAAAACGATTTATCTTATTCGACATGCGAAGACCATTAGTAATGCTGAATGTGATAGCGATAGAACATTGCTTCCTGTAGGCATTGCTCGCACTCATCAACTTGGTCAATATTTAAAGCTAATGTCAACAAAAGTAGATAAAATTTATTCAAGTTCTGCATTAAGGGCTGTGCAAACTGCCGAAATATTAGTGCCTTATCTACGTAAAAAGAAAAAAGACATTCATTTTACCTCATCTTTATACCTGACAAGTGTAGATGAATATTTTAATATATTAGTAGCTCTCAGCGATAAAGATAAAAGCGTTTTATTTGTGGGACATAATCCGGAGGTAACCAATATTGTTCGTTTTTTTGTTCCTGATTATAATGGATATATGCGAACAAGTGAATGTTACGCCATTGATATTTATGCCGATACATGGCAAGAAATTTTTACGGCTAAAAGAGAAATCCGTTTTTCAAAATTAATAAGATAAAAAAATGAAATCATATCGTAAAGAATTGTATTTTAATCTTCCTATGCGAAGAGGCTTGGTAAATATTACTTCCATGGTACAACAAGCTATTGTTGAGTCGGGAGTAAAAGAAGGTTTGGTGTTAGTGAATGCTATGCACATTACGGCAAGTGTTTTTATCAACGACGACGAAAGTGGTCTGCATCACGATTATGAAGTTTGGTTGGAAAAATTAGCCCCCGAAAAGCCTTATAGTCAGTATAGACATAATGGTTTTGAAGACAATGCCGATGCCCATCTCAAACGTACTATTATGGGGAGAGAAGTGGTCGTAGCCATCACCAACGGACAATTGGATTTTGGTCCTTGGGAGCAAATATTCTATTTTGAATTTGATGGAAAACGCAAAAAACGCGCTTTAATAAAAATAATAGGGGAGTAAATAAGCGATTATAATAAAAAAAGAGAATTTATTTTTCCAAGTTTAGGCAACTATTTCAATATTTTTAACGACTTATAGTAAAAACGAAGATGTTTTCGGAAGAAGCAAAACTTATTGAAGAATGTATAAAAGGAAGTAGAAAGGCTCAAAAGGAATTGTATGATAAATACAATGCCTTGTTTTTTTCCTTATGCTTACGTTATACACACACAAGAGAAGAAGCTGAAGACATTTTGATAATGGGATTTATGGAAATATTTGAGTCGCTTCCGAATTACAAACAAGAAGGTTCTTTTGAAGGTTGGATGAAAAAAATATTGATACATAAAGCAATAGATTATTTTAGAGCAAATAAAAAATATCAGGTAAATGTAGATATAGAAGAAGTAGAAACAGAAGGTAGCATAATTAACACAGTAGTTCAAGATATGGATGCAAAATATATTTTAAAACAGATACAAGCAATGCCCGACGGATACCAACAGGTGTTCAATCTGTATGCTATTGAAGGCTACAAACATATCGAAATTGCCAAGATGTTAAACATATCGGAAAGCACTTCTAAATCACAATATTCAAAAGCAAAAAAATGGTTACAACAAAAATTAAAAGATTATAAATCTTAAAAGCAATGGATACGAAGTTTGAAAAAGACATACAAAATATTTTTCAACAGCACAGCGAATCGCCATCGCCGGAATGCTGGTCTAAACTGTCGAATCGCTTAGATGCTGTTTATAATCAAGCACCTTCTACCGGAGGAAATGCCGTTTCGACTGTAGGTAAAATCTTACAATCTACTATTGGAAAAGTAAGTATGGGCGTTGCTGTGGTGGGTGCTATCGGCACGACAGTGTATTTTGTTGCTACTACAAATGAAGAAAATAATGACACACAAAATCAAATTTCGGTAGAAGATATACAAGAAATTACTACTGAAAAAGAAGATACTGTTTTTGTTGTTGACAATGAGCTGAAAACTACTACGGTAGAAGATAGGAACGAAACAGAAATCGTATCGGAAAAAGATAAAAATTCCGTTGCTGCCCCGATAATTGCAGAAACGAAAATAGAAAAAACTACCCCTAATACGACTGAAAATATAAATAAAACAGTTGATATTCAACCTGTAAAACAACAAGCAGTCTTGCCGGCTAAAGAAGTTTTGCCTGCTAAGAAAGAAGTAAGTGAAAAAGCACCGATACCTACTGCTATTGCGAAAGAAGAGAGCATTGCAAAAGAAGAAACAATAGATAAGGAAGTAAAAGAAGCGGAAGAAGAAGTTATGCAACCTCGTTTTAATATTCCGAACATTTTCACGCCTAACGGTGATAATGTCAACGATTATTTTGTTATCGAAGCTGCTGAAGGAGTTACCAATGGACATTTATATATTTATAGTGTTACGGGAAAAGTATTGTATGAAAGAGAAAACTACCAAAACGATTTTAACGGCGAATATTTAGCCGATGGACTTTACTTATATATTTATAAATTCATTTATAAGGACAAAGAATTTATACGTAAAGGAACGATTACTATTAAAAGAGATTAAAACATTTCTCTACAAAACACATGAGTAAAAAAGCCTTATTTGTTTGTATAGGAAACACTTGTAGAAGTCCAATGGCAGAGACTATTTACCGACACTTGATTAATGCCAATGTAAGTAGTTGCGGAATACGCATAAGCTCATCATCTGTTAATCCGCATACGATTGAAATTTTAAAAAACAGACTCAATATCAACGTAGCCGATAAGCCGACAACTCATATAAAAGACTTAGACTTAAATGAATTTGATGTCATTTATGCCTTAGACAAAGAGGTGAGCGACTTTTTACACAATTTACAATTATCGAAATCCAAAATTATCCGTCTGTTAGTTGACGATCCGTATGGAAAAGACATTACAGTATACGATAAAGTCTATGATATATTATTGGATGAAATCAATAAAATGAAAGAAAACAATTAGATACCTCTTTCTTTTTTAATTCGTTGGTAGGCTGCATTGATTTTCGAGAAATTTTCTTCTGCTTTCTTTCGAGCTGTTTCGCCAAGATGTTCGATTTTATCGGGGTGATTTTCAACTGCAAGCCTTCTGTATGCTTTTTTTATTTCCTCATCGCTATCGCTTTCTTTTACCCCTAACAGAGCATAATCGCTTTCTCTTTTTGAGGTGGCGGTATAGCTTTGACGAGAATCGCTTTGAGAATACGATTCTTGTTGATAATAGTAGAAATAAGTGTTTTTGATATAATTAAAATCTTCTGTTCTTATTTGTAAGTAAAATGAAATAGAATTTAAAACAGATAGCTCATTTTGCTTGAGATAGCCGTCAATATAAGCTAATTGAAAAAGAAAACGCATTATTTCTAACTTTTCCGTATAATTGAGGATATTGTTTAATTTGTTGCAATAATATTCGGCAGAAATGTCTTTATTTCTAATGTCTTTGAGTATATCTATTGATTTAGAGGCTGCGCTAGCACCGAAATTATTCAGCATAAAATTTTTAAACAAATAAAGTTCTGATCTTAGGACATAATCATCTGATTTCATAACAACAGCCGATAGGGCAGTAATGCTGTAAATAACAGTATCGGGAATCTCTTTGTTGTTATACATGGCAGACTCTAATAAACCGCCCAATATAAAACCAAAAATAAAGCCTACCTCTCTGGCAAGGATGAAACCACAGATACTAAGTATTATTGGAAATAAACAACCCGAACGCATTTTTAAATATTAATATCGGCTTTAGCCAGTGAATAATTAGTGTATATGCTTCTTCTTACGATGGAAAGTGCCAATGTCAACACGGTAACTCTTCCGACAAACATCAATATAATGATTACTGTCTTTCCGATAATAGAAAGCTGTGAAGTGATACCTAAACTGAGACCAACAGTGCCGATTGCTGAAACTACTTCATACATAACCTCTTTTAATGAAAATATAGGATCGGAAATAGACAATATGAGAGTTCCTATAAAAATAAGTGATAAGGTAAATAAGACAACGGCATAAGACCTGTCTACCAAATTAAAAGGAATGGAACGGTTATAAATAGTAACTTCTTTTTTTCCTTTAATAGTAGCAAGTGCCGATTTTAAGATAATATAAAAAGTAGATGTTTTAACACCACCGCCTGTTGAAGTAGGAGCGGCACCTATAAACATTAAAAGCATTATTATCAAGACCGTAGGAGTGGTTAATAAGCTGTGATCAACAGTTGAATAACCTGCCGTACGAGAAGAAACAGCCGAAAATATGGCGGTGCAAATCCTATCGCTTATGCTACTGCCGGCAGATACGTTGTTGTATTCGAAAATAAAAAAGGAAACAGCACCTATTAGTATTAAAATTACAGATATGGCTACCGATAGTTTTGTCATAATTTGTAGTCGTGACCAAAGACTTTGTTTTGTTTTTCTTCTAAATATATTGTGTGTAATGTCGTTGATAGCAAGAAAACCAATGCTGCCTAAGAAGATTAAGCCGGCAATTACATATTGCGAAAACTGGTTGTGAAAAACGGGAGAAGTCATTCCGCCTTCCACTATGGAAAATCCTGCATTGTTGAAAGCCGATATGGAATGAAAAAAAGAAAAAAATACATTATTAAGAAGTGATTCGTTATAAAAATGATAATAGTTGTAATAAAAAAATAGAACGATAGCACCTATTATCTCAATAATAAAAGTATAGATAAAAATTTCTTTTATAAGTGGTTTTGTTCCATGCAGGCTCGTTTTCAACATTTCTTTCATCACAAATTGATGACGGAGAGTTTTACCTCTGAATGAGGAAGATAAATAGGTGGCAAAACTTAATATATTAATACCGCCCATTTGCATTAAGAGCATAATAACAAATTGACCTTTAAATGTAAATGCATTGCTTGTTTCTACTACGGTCAATCCGGTAATACAACATGCACTGGTAGAAGTAAACAATGCATCAATAAACCGAATTTCGCCGACAGTCATTTCGGGAAGTAGTAACAATAAGGTTCCCAACGATATTAAGAAGAAAAATGAAGCTATCATCCAACCGCCGGGACCTAATTTGAATTTGGAAAAAAGAGTTCCGATACTCGACAAGTCGAATAATACCATTATGAAAAAGTATAATTGTATTAAAACAATGGTAATATTTTCAATATTAGCGACTTCTATTCGACTGAAAATATCAATGTGATTGTAGATTTTAAAAATATAACTCAATATAAACCATACTACTATCAATAAAACCATGATGCCTTGAAATGCATTTTTTTTGATGTATCTAAAAGAATGAATGGAAAATATTGAGCTGAGGATGTATTTAATAACATAAAAAATCAAACTTGATTGAATAATGATTTTGCAAATCAATTCCGATTCTTCCGTTTGTTGATAACCGTAATAGTAAGCTATTGTAGCTAAGGTAAATAGAGATACGGAAATGCTTATATAACGTAAGGTGTTTTGGACTATATCAATATAATCCCATATGAATAGTTTGATATTTTCTCGAAAACGACGAAATATTCTCACAGCTAATTATTGATTATTATAAACTTTTCAATATCTTTATTTTTTCCAAATAACACTAAAGTGTCTTTTGGCAATATGATAGTTTTAGTATCGGGAACCCCTAATACATGTTGATTAGTAGTATTTTGATTGGTAGAATTTTTACTGTAATCTCTTTTTATGGTAATAAGACTTAATTTGTATTTATCTCTAAAACTGACTTTTCCATAAGCTAATCCGCAAATTTGTTTAGGTGCTATTACTTCCACTATGCTATAATCGTCGGCGAGGTCAAGATAAGACACTAAACTCGGATTCATCAAGTGTTTGGCTACCGACATTCCTACTTCTTGTTCGGGAGAAATAATATCGGTAATGCCCATTTTTTTTAATATAAAATGTTCATTTCTACCGCTTGCACGACATACAATATGTTTCACGCCTAAATCAAGGAGTAAAGCAGCACATAACAAACGTTGTTCTAACGGATTCCCAATAGATACAATAACAGCATCAAAGCGAGTTATATCTTGCGATAAGAGTGCTTTTCTATCCGTAGCATTTAAGGTAACCGCATAAGCAACTTCGTCGGATATACTTTCTATTCTATCGTAATTCATATCGATTGCCATGACTTCAGCACCCTTTTGTGTTAAATTCAAAGCAATTGATTTACCGAATTGTCCAATACCTATTACTGCAAATTTTTCTGTACGCATACTTTTTTAGTTTAAAATGCAAATGTATATGTTTTTTGTATATGTAAGTGTCTTTTTTTTATAAAAACAAAGACGCCTTCCTAAGGATGACGTCTTTTTATTTTATTGTTATAAAAATGTTTAGTGTTTGATATTAGGTAATTCTAAGCCATAGCCTTTTTTCTTATCAACCGATTTGAGCACAAGTCCTAAAATAAGAGCAGCAACGCCAAGCATTGCCAACATAATAAGAGGATTTGTATAATCATAAGAGATTGAAGCTTCTGCCGATGTCATAGTTCCGTCAGCAACAGCTTTTGCAATTTCCGGATTAGACCAATCCAATATTTTTCCTATTAATAATGGGAACAACCACAAACCTATATTTTGAATCCAGAAAATTAAAGCATAAGCCGAACCAATAATCTTGCTGTCAACAAGTTTTGGAACACTTGGCCATAAAGAAGCCGGCACCAAAGAGAATGATGAACCGAGAACTAAAATTGTTGCGAAAGCAACGATTACACCGCCAATATTATTACCCTTAAATTCAGGTAAAATAAATGCGAAAGTCAAATGGCAAACAATAAGCAAAGTTGAACCCAACATTAACATTGAAGCCGCTTTACCTTTGTTGTCAACATATTTTCCTAAAATCGGAGTAATGCCCACAGCCAATAATGGGAATACTGCAAAAATAGACTCTGCCGATTGGCGTTGATAAGCCATATAACAGAATACTAACAATGAAATTACAGATATTGCTAACAATGAAAACTGTACTTTCTTCTTTTTCATAAAGTTGCTAGTGAAAGCAGTAGCTGCTACTACCAACATTACTATATATTGTACAACTGTAACAAGATTAGAAGCCCAGAAAGACCCATCTTCCGGTTTTACAAAATCCAAATTACATTGCAACATATTTACGGCATATTTTTGGAACGGGAAAATAGCTGAATAATAAAGTACACACAATAAGGCTACTAACCAGAAGCCAAGACTGGAGAAAATTTTACCTATATCACGTATTTGGAACGGATCGTCTTTTTCTTCCGCTTCACCTGTTTGAGCATCTAATTTTTTATCCATAAAAGCATAAACAATAAAAGCAATTAAAGCAATTATTAATAAGATAACACCAAAAGCCACAGAACGAGATACATCGGGTCTTCCAAAAGCATTTGCAATTACGGGCGAGAAAATCATACAAGTTGCAACGCCCAAGCGAGCCAAAGCCATTTCAGAACCCATAGCCAATGCCATTTCTTTTCCTCTAAACCATTTTACAATACCGCGAGAAACGGTAATACCCGCCATTTCGACACCGCAACCAAATATCATAAAGCCTACGGATGATAATTTTGCGGAAGCAGGCATACCTCGATAAAATGGAGAAACACCCAATTCATCGAAGCCGGGAATATAATTTAAATTATTTGTAAACCAAAGTTCTAAACCTGAACCTTTAAACATCTCAGTTACTGCATACCAATTAATAACAGCACCAAGCAACATAACTAATCCGGATAAAATAGCGGTAAATCTTACGCCCATTTTATCCAAAATAATGCCCGCAAAAATCAAGAAGAAAATAAAGACGTTTAAAAAGGTTTCAGAGCCCGCATAGGTTCCAAAAGCAGTAGAATCCCAGCCGCGTGTTGATTCCAATAAGTCTTTGATAGGCGACAATATATCCATAAAGATATATGCACAAAACATAGCTAATGCTAATAATACTAAAGCTGTCCAGCGAATGGCAGGGACATCTTTCATGAGTTGTTGAACTTTTTCAGTCATCTTATTATAAAATTTTAAATAATGTTAAAAATAATTTTTATATTTATTGATTATATTTAATCCATTTCCATAAATCTTTGTAGGTGATTTTTTTTCCATACATTAAAATTCCTGTTCTATAAATTTTAGCAGCTATCCAAACAGCAACCATACAGCCTATTAACATTAAGCTACACGATAGAATTATTTCCCAGCTTTGTACGGCTTCTATGCCGAACGGAAGGCGAATAAGCATGGCAATAGGCGAAGTTAATGGAATGATAGAAAACCAAAAAGCAATAGAACCACCGGGATTTTCAGCTATGTATTGCGACACTATAAAGGCTAACAGTAGGGGTAGGGTTATAGGAAGCATAAATTGCTGTGTGTCGGCATTGTTATCAACAGCTCCGCCAATAGCGGCATACAATGAAGCATAAAGGAAATAGCCTGTGATAAAGAAAAACAAAAACATTAATATGAGTTGAGTGAAATTAATGTTGGCGAGTGCTGCTACAAACTCATTGTCCATTATATTGCTATCTTGAATTTCAGCTATTTGACTATTAGACGGTTTGTATTGATAATAATCGTCGGGAAGGTTTTCCGTAACGGCAATATTGGTGTTGTCGTTTGAAAATACAGTAGGAAAACTAACTTGTACTACTCCTAATAAAATGACCAAAGAAACAATCCATATCAGCAATTGCGTTAAGCCGATAAAGGCGACTCCTACTATTTTCCCTATCATTAATTGAATCGGCTTGACAGATGAAGTAATGATTTCGACAATGCGATTTGTTTTTTCTTCCAATACATTGCGTAAAACCATAGAGCAGTACATAAAGATAAAGATATAAATCAAAATTCCTGAAATAAAACCGATGGCAAGTTGAACGTCTTTATGGTAAGATTCCTTATGCGATTCTTCGCCGTTTTTATTAATGAAAGTTTGTCCTAACATAATTTTATTAGTCTGATTTTCAATGTATATATTTAAAGAATCTTGACTTATATTAAATTCATTGAGAAGAATTTCGTTAGAGAGGTTACGCTTCATCGATGCCAACACATTCGATGTAACTCCTCTTCCTAATGAGGAAGTAGTGTAGAGCATTCCGCCCGGTGTAACACTATTATAAGGTATGTACAGCAAGGCTTCTATCTCTTTGCTTAGTAAATCGTTTTTTAACTCACTCAACGATTTGTTGGAATAAACATAATGAATGCTTTTATCGTTGGGACTGTTGAGATTTGAAAATAAATGCGATTCGTCTAAAACAGTAATAGTCGTATCATCTTTTGCGTATTTTACCAATAGGGCGGGAGTTAAGACAAGTATCGCCATTAATAACGGACCTAAAATGGTCATAATAATAAACGACTTTTTCTTAACTGCTTCAAAATATTCGCGTCTGATAATTATTAATATTTTATTCATAACTCAAGCAGTGTTGATTAATTGTTTTTTAGATTGATTTTATTAACTTGCGAAATGAATATATCATTCATACTAGGAAAAATTTCCTGAAAACTTTTTATGTTTACATGCGGTATCAAGGCATTTAATAAATCATTTTGAGTGTTTGCCTGTATTTTTATAAGTGCAGTATATTCATCTTCATTGTTTTCAATCGATTGTATATCGAAATTTTCAGTAAGTAAACCCGTCAAATCTACGGGATTGGCTGATTGGAATTGTACTTGAAAAAGATTTTCTTTAAATTGATTTTTAATTGTTTTTATATTGCCTTCCAATATTTTTTCGGCTTTATTTATCAGCACTATATCATCGCACAACTCTTCGACAGATGCCATATTGTGGGTGGAAAATATAATGCTTGCACCTTGCTTTTTTAAATCTAAAATCTCATTTTTTAAAAGATTCACATTAATCGGGTCAAAACCGCTAAAAGGTTCGTCGAAAATATAAAATGCAGGCTCATGTATAACTGTTACAATAAATTGCACTTTTTGTTGCATACCTTTTGAAAGCTCTTCTACTTTGCGATTCCACCATGGCGTGATGGCAAATTTATCGAACCAATAACGTAGTCTTTTGATAGCCTCGTTTCGATGAATTCCTTTTAAACGAGCCAAATAAATAGCTTGTTCGCCCACTTTCATTTTCTTATACAAACCGCGTTCTTCGGGCAAATAACCTATTTGATAAACATGTTTTTGTGTCAGTTTTTCGCCTGAAAAGAATACTTCGCCCTTATCCGGAGCAATGATATGGTTCATAATACGTATCAAAGTGGTTTTACCTGCACCGTTAGGTCCTAATAAGCCTAATATATGCCCTTTTTTTACAGAGATAGATACGTTATCTAAAGCTGTGAAATTTCCGTAATTTTTACTAATATTATGAGCCTCAATAATATTCAATGAATCTGTTTTTTATAATATTAAGTTGCAAATGTACATAAAATTGTCCAATGAAAGAGCAATACGACATCTTTTTTGAAAAATTAATAAACAATAACATACTCAACTCACTTATTTTACTCATAGAGATAGTCGTAAATGTTAATTTTAATAAAATTCATAAAAATTATCTTTCTACACTGTTTTATTGAATGTATTTTTGGAAATATAAATCACTGAAATATAGCATTACTAATTATTATTTTAAATAATTTTTTATAATGTTGTTTTTTTATAAAAAAATAGTTTAATTTTGCAATAACTATTATAAATAACTTAAAAAATAACAAGTATGAAACAATTCTCAATTTTAATTCTTGGATTATTTGTGGGATTATTTGTATCCTGCAAAAAAGACACCTATACTTTTGATGGAAAAGCACAAAAAGGACCGTTTGTTATAGGTAGTAACATTACTATTAATGAGCTGAATACTAAGCTTAAGCAAACAGGCAATTCGTTTACAGCTTCTATTGTTAGCGACGATGGTAGTTTTAGTTTTGATAACATTGAGTTAAAATCAAATTTGGTGTTACTCACAGCTACGGGATTTTATTTTAGCGAGGTATATGGCAATCTGTCTAATGCCACTTTATCATTGCAAGCTATTGTTGATTTGAAAAATAAAGATGTTGTAAATGTCAATGTTTTAACGCATGTTATTAAAGGACGTATAGAAACTTTAGTGGCTAAAGGCAAAAGTTTTCAAGAAGCAAATAAACAAGCACAAGCCGAATTTTTATCTTTTTTAGGTGTAAACGAATCTTTTACTACAGATTTCAGTAGTTTAGATATTAGTAAAAAAGAAGATTACAATGCTGTTTTATTGGCTTTCTCTATTATTCTTCAGAAATATACAGAAGTTATAAATGAACAGGCTTCATTAACAGCCGAATTAACTGAGTTGCTTTCACAACTCGCACACGACTTTGAAACAGATGGGGAAATTTCAAATACTAAATTAATAGATACATTACTCTCTAATATTTCGCAACTGAATTTAACAACTATACGTCAACATATTGAAGATAGGTATACTGCTTTAGGAATGAACGTTTCCATTCCTAATTTCGAAAAATACATCGGGAAATTTCAAGAAAAACACAGTAAAAATTTATATACCGATTTTACTTATCCTGCTTCTGCGCCACCCTATCCTGAGACAAGCGAAGATGTTTTAAAAAATCTTCTTTTTCTTGACGATACTTTATATGAAGCCGGAGCCTATTCGTTAGCCGCCATTGTTCCATTGAATAAAACATTGACAATTAAAGTTATAGGTGCAATAGGTACGGATATATTAGTTACGCCACCTTTTTCAGGTTGGGATTATGTTGATAATAGTAGTGATGGTTTTACTTTGCATTCGCAAAGACAAAATGCATTAATGAGTATGCTTGTTCATTTACAAAAACCGGGTAGTAGCGCTATTATTGAGTATTATGAAAATTCCACAACAACACCTACTTTTACAAAAACAATAAGATGGGAATAAAAAAACTAATTTTTAGAAATTTTATAGGAAACTAATTGAGTGATTATCAATAAATTAAAAATTAAATATATTTGCGTATGAAAACATTTTTTAAAACGGCAATGTTTGCAACTTTATTTATGTTGTTTGTATATTGTCAACCCGAAGAAATGCCGGAAAAGACACCTGAAAAAACAGAAGATTATCGCGATAAATGGGTAGGTGCCTATGGATGTGAAAAGACTTATGATACATCTAATATAGCAGTTATAGTTGATGTGCAAACATCAATCGGCGATTCTATACTTTATATTAAAGAAAGAGATTTGAGCTGTTGCGGTAATGGCGTACGACACGATGTAATAGTAAATACTGATGGAAGTTTTGCTAATAATAGCAACAATCCTTCTATCAACGGTTATTTTTATAATGATAGTCTCTTTGTATATTATAAAGATTTCTTGTCTAACGATACTCTGAAAATCAATTATAAAGGTAAGAAACTTCAAAATTAACAAACATATAATTTTAACAAAACAGAAGGAATTTTTTATGAAAATAAATAATTATTAATAAATTAACCATTAAATATATTTGCGTATGAAAACCAAGAGTAATTTTAAATTGATTGTTGCAGCCATTATTTTTGTATTTGGTGCGGGCGTATTGGGCTTTTTTATTTATAAAGGGCTGAAAACCTTTAGTGATAAAGATAGGGTTGTAACTGTTAAAGGATTAGCGGAAATGAATATCAAAGCTGAATCGGCAACAATAAGTGTCTACTATTCCTTTTCCGGCGACCACTTAAAAGAACTTATCTCAAAAACGGATAACAAAAAAGAGGAGATAACGAAGTATCTTAGCTCTATCGGTATTAAAACCAACGCTATCAAAGTTAAAAACTTAAATGTTCAGGATAGACAACGATATTACACCACACAATGGAGAAACGGGCAAGAGGTAGAAGTTAAAATTGACCGCTATACCGTTGGACAGATGTTAACTTTAATTTCCAAAGATATTAAAAAAACGGAGGATTTGGCGGCAAAAATAAAATTAGATTTGATTAGCAAAGATTTAACTTCCGAAATAACGACCGACTATAAGTTCCCCGATTTGAACACAATCAAACCACAACTGATTGCAGAAAGTACTAAAAATGCACGGATTGCCGGTGAACAGTTTGCAAATGACTCTGAGGCTAAATTAGGAAAAATTAAAACGGCATCACAAGGACAAATCACCCTTGCCGGAAGATACTATTACGATGAAGACGATATTATTTCCAATAAACCGGAAGAACCCTACCTTCAAAAGGCAAGAGTGGTGAGTACCATTGTGTTCTTTTTGGAATAACAACTCTAAAATACTTATTTATGAGTTGAATTTAGGTAATATTAAATAAAAGAGTTAATATTTATAGGAGATTTTGCGTATGAAAAAACTAATTTTATCCATCGCAATCATTTCGTTAATTTTTGCAAGTTGTGAAAAAAATAACGAGCCGGCACCGCAAGACAAATGCCATTTTATAAACTTTAAATATTACAGCGGAAAACAAGATTATTTAGGTGAATTGCAAGGAATTTATATTTTGCTTGGCATCGACACGGCATACGAGGATAGCCAAATCCGAAGTTTTATCTCGACAGTAAAGCAATTTGACCAAAATTATGCTTATACCATTTATCTTACAGCACAATACAAGTTCAAGGAAATTCCTATGCGGCTTAAAGCTTCACAAACCTGCGAAGAAATCACCAAGTTAATTTCCGAATTGGAACAAAATGCAATAGTTTCCTATGTCCATTATACAATGAAGACCGATAATTGTCAAAATTTAATAGGTGAAGATGTTGGAAATCTGTGTATAAACAGTTATGGAAGCAGTTTTTACGTAAAAGTATTTGATGAAAACGACTTGACAGATTTAAACAAAATAATTGCTGAAACAAAGACTGAATTAGTAAAACAAGACGAGTTTATGCCAAGCTGGTTTGAACTAAGAGCAACAAAAAGCTCTAATGGCGATGCTTTAAAAATGGCAAACTATTTCTACGAGACAGGACTTTTTCAATGCAGTGAACCGGGAATTTCCAAATATCCTGTTGAGTGAAAAAAAGTTTATTTTTCAGATTATTGAGTTTTAAATCCCTTCCGCAAAGACCTAACTTTTTATAAAGTGATGTAATTAAGCCTTTTATTTCATTTTAAAGCAGAAAGGTAGTAGGTTGTCTATTCCTTCTACGGCAATAATTTTTCCGGAAATACCGGTCATTAGTATTTTAATTTTTTCTTTTTGCTTAATTTCATATTCTGCTATCACTTGCCGGCAGGCACCGCATGGTGTTATCGGATTATCTGTTATTTGTAATTCGCTATTACCCGCAATAGCAATGGTTTTAATTTTTTTATTCGGATAGTTTGCCGAAGCATAAAACAAAGCGATGCGTTCGGCGCATAAACCCTCAGGATAGGATGCATTTTCCTGATTATTGGCAACAATAACCTTATTGCTGCTTAATAATATTGCAGTGCCAACACGAAACTGAGAGTAGGGGACATAGGCTTTTAAACTTATTGCACGTGCTTGTAAAACAAGCTTTTTATCTTCTTCAGTAAGTTCTTCCGACGATAAATAAACACAGTAATTTATTTCTATTTTTTTATTTTGCATGGTTTCTTTTTTTTCAACAAAATTACATAAAATTATTTTTTATAGCAACAAAAAAAAAGTTTTTTAACAATAATTAACACAAAAAATAGTTTATTACTTAAATTTTGCAACATCATGTTCTCTAAAAGAAATAAGTTTTTTTTACTTGTATTTTTCGTTTTTTTTTCTTTACACTGCTCTTTTTCGCAAGTTTTTAAAGGAGAAATTATTGCGGGAGGCAATGTAACTCAAGTTGATGGAGACGAAGTGTATGGTTATAGAAAAGTAGGAGTCAATGCGGGATTAGGCGTTATGTTCCCTTTTAATTTCAAAAAAGGAAGCAATGAAAAAAGATGGGCTGTGAGCATGGAAATGCTTTTTAATCAGAAAGGTTCTTATCTTAAAAATTATACGGGCATTAATTTTTGTGATACATGTCCGCCTGAAATTCAGTGTAATCCAATGATTAAATACAAGGTAAGAATGAATTATGTTTCCATTCCTCTTTTATTGCACTATAACGACAAAGATGCTTGGATATTTGCTATAGGGTTGTCATATAATCGTTTAGCTAAGATAAAAGAAATAGAAAACGGAATTGATAATAAAGATATTTATTCCATTTCAACCATTATCAATCCAAGTAAAAAAAACACAGAAAAAATGTTGAAAGGGCGAGATGCTCTTTTTGCAAAAGACGAATTGAGTGTGCTTGTTGATGTGCGTTTCCGAATATGGCAGCAACTGAAAATGGAATTTCGATTCGAGTACAGTATTTTTCCTGTGGGATTGAGGCGTTTCCATCTTGCTGATGGGGTAGAAGTCGATCCTTATATTCGCAAGCAATACAACAATGTGTTATCGCTTCGTTTGATTTATATGTTAAACGAACCCAAAGTGATAATTGAAAAAAAACCGAAGGTAAAACCCGAAAATAAAATTTATTATTATTAAGAAAAATTGAAGATTTTAATTATACGTTTTAGCAGCATAGGCGATATTGTACTTACAACACCGATAGTACGTTGTCTATATCATCATATTGAAAATGTCGAATTGCATTATCTATGCAAAACTTCGTTTGCCGAAATAATGGCTTCTTCACCTTATCTGCATAAAATCCATCGGTTTAATAAAGGCGATAAGTCGCTTATAAAAACCCTAAAAACAGAAAAGTTTGATTATGTGGTAGATTTGCAAAAAAATAGATTTTCTCGAACAATTTGCCGACAATTACACGTAAGGCATAGTAGTTTTCCTAAATTAAATATAAGAAAATGGATATTGGTTAATTTTAAAATCAATTTAATGCCTAATTTACATGTAGTTGATAGGTATTTTAAAGCTCTTAAAGAACTCAAGGTCGTCAACGATGGGAAAGGTTTGGATTTTTTTACTACTGAAGAAGATAAAACGTATTTCAAGCAATTGAATCTACCTAAAGTATATGTTGCGATAGCAATAGGCAGTAAGCATAAAACCAAACAAATACATAGAGATAAATTATTGAAAATTTGTCGAAAAATAACTCATCCTGTTGTTTTTTTAGGCGATAAAGACGATAGTGTCATCGCCGAATATGTAATGCAAAAAATAGATAACAAAGCCTACAATATGTGTGGAAAAACAAGTATCCGACAATCGGCTTTGTGTGTGCAACATGCCATTTGTTTACTCACCGGCGATACGGGCTTGATGCACATTGCTGCTGCTCTGAATCAAAAAATCATTAGTGTTTGGGGAAATACCGTTCCTGCTTTTGGAATGTATCCTTATATGCCTGAAAATGAAGATAAATACACAATTGTAGAAGTTCACAATCTCTATTGTCGTCCTTGCAGCAAACTTGGTTTTAAACGCTGTCCGCAAAGCCATTTTCGATGTATGTTAGATATTCCTATTGATGATATAGTGTTGAAAATAAATGAATAATATATGCTTTTTTTAGAAGATATAAAAATAGAAGACTACAACTATGATTTGCCACGCGAGAAAATTGCTTTATTTCCTTCTAATCAAAGAGATAAATCTCGATTATTAATTCATAAAGATAATCGCATAAGCGAAGATGTATTTGCTCATTTATCAGATTATTTACCTAATAACGCAGCACTTATATTCAATAATACGCAAGTAATACAAGCCCGCATTCATTTGTATAAATCCAATGGGGTTTGTATAGAAGTGTTTTGTCTTCAACCTATTGCACCGAGTTCGCTTTACGAACAAGTTTTTTTGACGAAAGGCTATTGTGAGTGGGAATGCTTGGTCGGCAATAACAAACGTTTTAAAGAAGCAATTGTAAATAACTATTGTATTGGTAATGATAAACTTATATTAAAAGTAGAAAAATTACGTCAGCAATCGCCAACAGCTTTTCATATTGTATTTTCGTGGCAGCCTTCTACTTATACTTTTGCCGAAGTGTTGGATTGTGTCGGAGAAATTCCACTTCCGCCTTATATAAAACGTTCTGTAATAGAAGAAGATAGTGTGCGATATCAGACGGTTTATGCTCATGAAAAAGGCTCGGTAGCAGCTCCGACAGCAGGACTGCATTTTACAAAAGAAATTCTGCAAGACTTACAGAAAAAAAATATCCCAATGGAATACATTACTTTGCATGTAGGAGCAGGTACATTTAAGCCGATTAAAGACGAAAAAATAAGCCGTCATGTTATGCACAAGGAAGTATTATTTTTTCAAAAGCAAAGCATTGAAAATATCATTACTTTATTGTCGAAGCATATTATTTGCGTAGGAACCACCAGTGTACGCTCTTTAGAAAGTTTGTATTGGATAGGTGTAAAGCTTTATTTAGCCAAACAAAACAAAGAGCAAATCAACGATAATTGTTTCCATATTGAGCAGTGGGAGCCTTATAAAGATTTATCTTCTTGCAATTTAGCACCTACGATAGCCTTGCAAGCAGTCGTAGATTATTTGAATGAAAACAAGATGGATTTTTTCTATGCTTCAACTAATTTAATGATAGTACCTTATCATTATCAATTTAAAATATCCAAAGGCATTATTACTAATTTTCATCAACCACAAAGTACGCTTTTGTTGTTGATTGCTAACTTTGTCGGTAATCGCTGGAAAGACATTTACGATTATGCGCTTACGCACGATTTTCGTTTTCTCAGTTATGGTGATGCCTGTTTGTTTTTATAATCAATTTGTGTTTAAAAAGTTTTTTGGGTGTTAAATCTTTTATAAAAAAAGAGTAAATATTTGAAAAAATCATTCTTGCATTAAAAAAAATACTACTTTTGTAATGTGTTTTTGCAATCTGTTGATTTACCTTGTATATTATGAAAAACACAAAAAATAGAGATAATAATTTATAGAAATTAACTTTAAAATATTCAAATTTACATGATATTAAATATACATAAATCAATATTGGCTGTTTTTGTTTTATTAATGAGTTTTTCTTGTCAAAATCAAAGAATTACAGAAATAGAAAAAAAACTTAATGAAGCTTTAGAGGAAATAGAAAACTTAAAAAAAAATTATAGTGATTTTATTTTAAAAAAGGAAGAAAATAACTTGCTAAAAGATTCTTTAGAGGTAATTTTAAGTAATCTTCAAAAAACTGATTTATCTGTATTATATGAAAAGTTAAAAAATTCAGTTTTTGTAATTTACACAACAGACGATGAGACTATTCAGCAAGGAACTGCTTTCTTAATAGATGCTAACGGAGTATGTGTAAGCAATTACCATGTATTTGATGGGTTAACTAATGGTGTTATTGAAAACTCTTATGGCGATAGATATCATATTGAAAGCATTATTTATAGCAATAGAGAAAATGATTTAATAATTTTTAAAATACCAATACAAAATAATTATATAAGTCCATTAACAATATCAACCTCATCACCTAAAATAGGAGAAGAATGTTTTACTATTGGTAATCCTATGGGATTTAATCAAACTATATCAAAAGGAATTATATCTGGTTTCAGGAATAATCAAAAAATGATACAAATTACAGCAGAGATCACTTATGGAAGCAGCGGAGGACCTTTATTTAATAATGTTGGAGAAGTTGTTGGAATAACATCATCCGGAATTGGTGATGCAAATTTAAATTTTGCTGTAAACATCAATCAAATACCTTCATACATACTTAATGCACCGCTTACAAATAGTAATTATTCAGATAATTTTATAGTAATCAAAGACAGAGCTTATTTTTATGATGAACCTAATAAAAATACGCGAAGAAATGCTTATTTAATTAAAAATGATAAGGGGAATGTTATCAATCGGAAAAATGGATTTATTTATATTATTTATACAAATAGAAGAGGGCAAATTACAAAAGGCTGGATTAATATTGAAGATATTTCATTTATATAATATACTATACTATACTTAACTCAATTTTATATGATAATAAATATTTTAATATTAAAGAGTTAAATAATAATAGAAGTTGATTTTTATAATTTACATATTAAATTTATTTTTGTTAAAAATGCTATTGCATTAAAAAAAATACTACTTTTGTAATGTGTTTTTGCAATCTGTTGATATGTCTTACGCATTGTTAAAACTACGAGAGTATTAAAAACAATAAAAGGTGCGATAAACGTTTATGAAACATAGAGTTGTAATTATTATAAGTTGTTTGCTTGCCTTGAATTTACAGCTTAGGGCGGATAACTATCTTTTACTCAAAAATCCTACCTATAAAAATTATGTTTATTCTGCCAAAGAGCAGATGTTTTTATTCGGTTATAATGTAAGTTTTCCATTAGTGAAAAACAATCTATTAATCAATCCTTGCGAACTGTATTTTGGAGTAGTATCGAAAACCGGCATATATGGCAAATTGAAAACCAATTTTAATTTCAAGTCGGGATATAAAAATCCGTTGACATTTAATAGTGAATTTCGAGATATAGAAAAGACAAGACATCAGCGTTTTGGCGGAGTAGTAGGGGTGTTGATGCATATAGCCGATCCTGTTTTTCTTCATTTTGGATTAGGCTATGGATATAGAGTACAACAAGTTAATCTTAGTTGCTATAAAGATGGGGTAGGAGCCTATACCGAAAAATATTACTACAATCGCTATAATTCAATAGATATCGAAGCGGGTGTAATTGTTAAAATACAAATGGTAACTATTTCCGTAGGTGCTTCTGTTTTACCTATAACAAAAACTAAATCAAAGCCTTATTTTGAAATTAGTTCGGGAGTAGGCATTGCATTGGAAAATAATGATTGATAATATAAAATACAAATGAAAAAAAATAGATTAATATATGGCTTAATCGCAATTCTTTTTACTTCTTGTATTCAAGATATAGAAAAGTTGACGGAATATCCTTATAAAATAGGGGATGTTTATTCGGAAAATGGAACAGTAGGAATTGTTTATAAAGTGAGCGATGACGGTGCACATGGAATGATAGTTTCGCTCAATGAATTTGAAGGAGCATGGGGCGATACGATTGTCGTTAACACAAAGGATAGCGTTAATGGAGTTAAAAACATGGAAGTTATTAGAAAAAAAGCTGATTGGCAAAAAAAATATCCTGCTTTTTATTGGTGCGATAATAAAAATAAAGACGGCATTACAGGTTGGTATATGCCGGCAAAAAATGAATTGGAAGAAATACTAAAGCAAAGAGGGAAAATCAATGAAGTATTAGCAACTATAGGAGCTATTTCTATGTTTGGAAAAAACTATTGGTCTTCAACGGAATATGGTAAGTATGAAGCGTATCATGCTGATTTTATCGGTGGAGATATGAAATACTATGCCATGAAAATTAATCCGAAAAAAGTTTATGTAAGAGCTGTAAAGAGATTTTAAAAAACAAAATAAAAAAAATTATAAATAATCCATTTGTATAAGAAAAAAATATACCTTTGCAAAAAATATTCACTTAATAAAATATTAACTTTAAAAAACAAAAAAAAGATGAAAAGATTAATCAGCCTAACGGCAACATTGATGGTATTGACCATTTTCGTTACATCTTGTCAAAAAGATGGGGTTTATAATCCAAAGAAAAAAATTGAAAAAATTTATGGAGTTTATGAAGGTGTTAAAGAATTAGAGGAAACGTGGACATGGGATAAAAACCTTCTTACGAAAGTAGCCTATAGAGAAGGTTATGAGTATGATGTGTTTGAATATGACGGAAAACAACTTTCTAAAGTAACCTCTTATGACGAGGGAGTAGCATATGGTTATTATGTTTTTACGTATGAAAAATCCAAACTCGTAAAAATAGAAGAATTTGATGAAGGCAAACTATTTATGACTATTTCTGTAGAACACGATGGTAAGAAAATTGTTAAAATAACACTAAAACTTGTAGAAGATGATCATAAGAATATAAAAAGTGTACGAAGCAATAAAACTTTTGCCACTATAATGCGTAATTTTCTTCCTCAACCCATTATTGATAAAATAATAGAAAATTCAATGCGTAAAGCAGATGACTATGAGTCAATTGTTGAATTTGTTTACGAGGGGGACAATGTGTCAAAAATGACAATGACAGATAAAAATTCAAGTACTTCTATGGCTTACACTTATGACGATAAATTGAATCCGTTTTATAATAATCTTTATGGGTCAGAAATGAGAGGTGCTACTACTGCTTTATCTAAAAACAATCCTCTAACTTCAGCCATGACAACAACCGTTGAAGGTGAAGAAATTAAAATAAACGGTACATATAGTTATGTATACGATGGTGAATATCCAATAGAAGTAACTTATTCTTACAAATATTTTAGCTTTGAGTCTAAATTTATAACTAGTTATGAATATTTGAAATAGTAGGAAGTGTGATTAATCAAAAAAAAGGAGCTATGCGGCTCCTTTTTTTATTATAGATAAATAATTCATTTGTATAAGAAAAAAATATACTTTTGCAAAAAAACATTTACTTAATAAAATATTAACTTTAAAAAACAAAAAAAGATGAAAAGATTAATCAGCCTAACGGCAACATTGATGGTATTGACCATTTTCATTACATCTTGTCAAGAAGATGGGGTTTATAACCCAAAGAAAAAAATCGAAAAAATTTATCTTAGTTATGGAGATGATAAAATATTAACGGAAACCTGGACATGGGATAAAAACCTTCTTACGAAAGTAGCCTACGGAGCAGGTCGTATTTATGATGTGTATGAGTATGATGGCAAACAACTCTCTAAAGTAACCGCCTATGTTGGAGATAAAGAAGGTTATTCTTATGTTTTTACTTATGAAAAATCCAAACTCTTAAAAATAGAAGAGATTTTAAATGGCAAAGTATATGAAACTATTACAGTAGAACACGATGGTAAGAAAATTGTTAAAATGACACTAAAATTTGTAGAAGATGATTATAAGAATATAAAAAGTGTACGAAACAATAAAACTTTTACTACTATAATGCGTAATTTTCTTCCTCAACCCATTATTGATAAAATAATAGAAAGTTCAATGCGTAAAGCAAATGACTATGAATCAATTGTTGAATTTGTTTACGACGGGGACAATGTGTCAAAAATAACAATGAAAGAAGATGATGATTATAGTATATCTATGACTTATACTTATGACGATAAATTAAATCCGTTTTATAATAATCTTTATATATCGGGAGAGAGTGATGCTGTTGGTGCTTTTTCCAAAAACAATCCTTTAACTTCAATGGTAACTGAGATCTATGAGGGTGAAAAATTCGAATCAAACATCACATATTCTTATGTATATGACGGTAAGTTTCCGACAGAAGTAACTTGTATTTACAAAGAAGCCTCAGAGTATGATGAGGATGACGACTATGAGTATAAGGTTATATATAGTTATGAATATTTGAAATAGTAGGAAGTGTGATTAATCAAAAAAAAGGAGCTATGCGGCTCCTTTTTTTTATTGATTTTAAACAAAATAATTGAAAACTTTTATTTTTTAACTAAATCAACAATGGCTTTAAATGCCTGTGGATGATTCATTGCTAAATCAGCAAGCACTTTACGACTCAAATTGATTTCTTTTTTATTCAAATTTCCCATAAAAGTAGAGTAGGTCATTCCGTGTAATCTTGCTGCTGCGTTAATACGCATTATCCATAAACTCCTGAAATTACGTTTTTTCTGTTTTCTGTCGCGATAGGCATAAAGTTGTCCTTTTTCCCATGTGTTTACAGCGACAGTCCACACATTTTTACGCCTTCCGAAGTATCCTTTGGTTAAATGAAGGATTTTTTTTCTTCTTTCTCTTGAAGCTACTTTATTGACTGATCTTGGCATGTTTTATTTCCTTTCTTTTTTTACGTCAGCGCCGATAAATCGGTCTTTGGGTGCTGATGGTAAATTAATACTTTATTTAACTAGCAATTTAACATTTGTTTAACTGCTTTTACATCTGCTTTGTCAACAATTGCCGTATAACCTAAATTACGTTTACGTTTTTTAGATTTTTTGGTCAAAATATGACTTTTATAAGCATGTTTCCTTTTAATTTTACCAGTACCTGTTAAAGAAAATCTTTTCTTGGCACTCGATTTTGTTTTTAATTTTGACATTTCTCTTAATTTAATAATATATGTTTAAAATCAATTTCTTATTTCTTAATAGGAGAAAGCATCAGTATCATTCGTTTTCCTTCTAAACGAGGAGTTTGATCTACTTTGGCATAGTCTTCACATGCTTGTGCAAAGCGTTGCAATACTTCTTCTCCTTTTTCTTTATACATAATCGTACGCCCCTTAAAAAACACATCTACTTTTACTTTGTTTCCTTCTTTTAAAAATTCAATAGCATGTTTTACTTTAAAATTAAAATCATGATCATCTGTGTTAGGTCCTAAGCGTATTTCTTTAATAGTAACTTTTGCCGTTTTAGCTTTGATGTTTTTTTGCTTTTTCTTTAGATTGTAAAGATATTTTTGATAGTTCATCACCTTACATACAGGTGGATTCGTATTGGGCGATATCTCTACTAAATCTAAGCCTAAATTATCTGCAATCTCTAATGCTTCTTTTAAAGAAACGATATTAGCTGTGCCATCTTCTAATATGACACGTACGACTAATGATGTTATTTCCTTATTTATTTTGTGTAATTGTTCTTTATTCACCGCAGTTTTTCTGTTTTGCCTATCTGTGTATTTCGAGTTTAAAGCTATAATTAAGTCTCCTATATTTAGTTAATAATAATAAATAAAATTAGCATGCAAAAATACTAAAATTATTATTATCTAAACGCTAAACGAATGAAAAAAAATATAAATCATTTATTTGCATGATGACAATAAGTAATAATCTGTATATTAGCTGTTTGTAAATTTAAATTTTAATGTCTATAAAAGTAAAAAATAGTTTTTATAAGAAAAATGCTATTATAAGAATAGAATATTTTGAAAGAATTGTCCAAAAAACAATGATAATTGATTGAAATTTTATATTTTTGCAAAGAATTAAAATAAATGAAATGATAACATATAAAGAGAAGCTAAAACATATTACTACTTTTATTTTTGATTTTGATGGCGTGTTGAGTGATGGAAAGATATGGGTAGGTAGCGATGGAGAGCAAATCAGAAACACCAATGTAAAAGATGGATATGCTATACAATACGCATTGAAACAAGGATTTAAGGTTTGTATCATATCGGGAGGATATTCTGAAGGAATGAAAAGACGTTATGATATTTTTGAAGGAATGGATATTTTTCTGAGAATACCGAATAAGTGCGAAGTTTACAATGATTATGTTAAAAATAACAATTTATCATCGCATGAAATATTGTTTATGGGCGATGACATTCCGGATTATGAAGTAATGCAATTAGCCGGAGTTAAAGCATGTCCAAACGATGCTGCTATTGAAATACAAGAAATTTCCGACTATATCTCACCTTATAGAGGTGGGGAAGGTTGTGTGAGAGACGTGATTGAACATACCATGCGTTTACAAGGAAAATGGTTTAAAGATGGAGCAGGTATATGGTAATAAGAGACTATTGATTTTAGTCTTTTTTTCGTTCGTTCTCTTTCTCTTCCTAACTTGCTCACGTTCGGAAAACAAAGAAAAACGAACTGTTTTTTTATACAATGAATCGGCTGGGATTACTTCACTTGACCCTGCATTTGCAAAAGATCAGGCAAATATTTGGGTATGTAATCAATTGTATAATGGATTAGTACAGCTTGATAATCAATTGGAAACACAGGCATGCATAGCACATTCGTGGAATGTGTCGGAAGATGGAAAAACCTATACTTTCTTTTTACGCAATGATGTTTATTTTCACACAACTGATTTTTTTAATTTTCCGCAAGGAAAGAGAAAAGTAATAGCTTCCGACTTTGTTTATAGTTTTAATCGCATTGTTGATAAAACGGTTGCTTCTCCCGGTGCTTGGATATTTAATGCGGTAGATACCTGTAAAGATGGGGCTTATGCTTTTTTAGCTCTAGACGATACTACATTAGTAATACGTTTAAAAGAGAGTTTTCCACCTTTCCTGAAACTTTTGACGATGCAGTATTGCTCGGTGGTTCCCAAAGAAGTTGTTGATAAATTCGGAAAAGATTTTCGTAAATATCCGGTCGGAACAGGACCTTTTAAATTCAAAATGTGGAAAGAAGGCTTGAAATTGGTAATGCTAAAAAACGATGATTATTTTGAATTCGAGAACAATCAACGTTTACCTTATTTAGATGCTGTTGCCGTATCATTTATCATTGATAAACAAGCTGCTTTTATGGAATTTGTAAAAGGAAATTTGGATTTTTTATCGGGTTTGGATGCGTCGTATAAAGATGAACTGTTAACAAAGGACGGGCGTTTGAATCCAGCCTATAACTCACGTATTTATATGCTTACTATGCCTTATTTGAATACCGAATATTTAGGATTTCTTATGGATGAGAAACAAAAAGGTGCCGATAATAATCCACTTTTAAAAAAAGAAATAAGGCAGGCACTCAATTATGGTTTCGATCGAAGAAAAATGCTTCGTTTTCTTAGAAGCAATATAGGTGAGCCGGGACTTTACGGCATGATACCCTATGGTTTACCTCCTTTTGATACCAATAATACTTATGGTTACGATTTTAATCCCGAAAAAGCAAGAGCCTTAATGGCAGCAGCCGGTTATCCAAACGGGAAAGGATTGCCGCCTATTACTATTTCCGTATCTGAAAGTTACATAGATATCATACAATACATTGCTTACGAATTAGAACAAATAGGATTTAAAATTAAAATTGCAAAATTGCAAGCCGGAACACAACGTCAAATGATAGCTAAATCGGAATTGCCTTTTTTTAGAGGCTCTTGGATAGCCGATTATCCTGATGCAGAGAATTATTTGTCTTTGTTTTATTCAAAAAATTTCTGTCCTTCAGGACCTAATTATACGCATTATAAAAACGCACAATTCGATAAATACTACGAGCAATCGCAACAAACATCCAATGATTCACTACGAATGGAATTATACAAAAAAATGGATGCACTCATTATGGAAGATGCGCCTGTAATAGTACTGTATTATGATCAAGTGTTACGTTTTGTGAGTAAAAAAATTGTCAATATGGACAATAATGCAATGAATTTATTAAGTCTGAAAAGAGTCAAAAAAATAAATAACTAATTGAATTTATTTCTTTTGTAAAATAAAGATAGCAGGTTGTTTATGAAAATTAGGAAGCGGGCTTGATTTCCATTCGGCAACGGTTTTTGTAGTGATATATTCGGTAGAGAGGGTAATATTGGCTGCAATACATAATAAAGTTGTGGGCTGGCATGTTTTCAAAATAACATCTATTAATTGATTGTTTCTGTAAGGGGTTTCTATACATAGTTGGGCTTGTCGGTGCTTTTGCGAATTAATCTCCATTGATTGAATTTTGGAAATCAAGGCTTGTTTATCGGTAGGCAAATAACCGTGAAACACAAAGTTTTGACCTGATAAACCCGAAGCCATTAATGCCATTAATATAGAAGAAGGTCCTACCAAAGGAATAATCTTTATGTTTTTTTGTTGCGCTATCATTACCAATTCATTACCGGGATCAGCAACGCAAGGTAAGCCGGCTTCGGATAATAACCCCATATCTTTTCCTTGATAAATAGGGTTTAGTAAGTCGCTGATAGTATCAATGTTAGTATGTTCATTGAGAAGTTGAAAATCGCATTCGTCGATAGGAAATGTAGGAATAGCTTTTCGTAAAAAACGTCTGGCGGTTCTAAGTTCTTCTACTACAAAAAAACGAATATTCTCTATTATTTTTAAATTATAAAGAGGAATACAACGCTCTATATCTTCTCCTCCTAATAGAGTAGGGAATAGGTAAAGTTTTCCATATGTGGGTATCGGTGTCAATTTTTATGTTCTATTTCATTTTTCACCCAATCATATCCGTTTTCTTCCAATTTAATAGCCAGATATTTATCGCCTGTCATTGCAATCTTTCCTTCATATAATATGTGAACAAAATCGGGAACAATATAATCGAGTAAACGTTGATAATGGGTAATCAAAAATATAGCATTATCGGCAGAGTGTAATTTGTTAACACCGGAAGCTACAATACGTAGAGCGTCAATGTCTAATCCCGAATCTGTTTCATCTAAAATAGCCAGTTCGGGTTCTAACATTGCCATTTGAAAAATTTCGTTACGTTTCTTTTCTCCACCTGAAAAACCTTCATTTACAGACCTATTAGAAAGTTTAGTAGTCATTTCTACGATTTTCTTTTTTTCTTCCATAAAAGCTAAAAATTCCGCACTGCTCATTAAAGGTTGCTTGTGGTATTTACGTATTTCGTTAATAGCGGAACGCATAAAATTGACCATGCTAACTCCTTGTATTTCTATAGGGTACTGAAATCCTAAAAATATACCTTCTCTTGCTCTGTCCTCAATTGATAAATCGAATAAGTTTTTTCCTTTGTAATATATTTCGCCTTGCGTTACCTTATAGGCTTCTTTTCCTGCAATTGTAGCTGCCAATGTACTTTTTCCGTTTCCATTAGGTCCCATTAAAGCATGAATTTCTCCTTTATTAATGGTTAAATTTACTCCTTTTAGTATTTCTTTATCATTTATTGAAACGTGTAAATCTCTGATTTCTAATAATGCGCTCATTTTTTTATTTATCTAAATTCCAAATGCAAAAATACACGATTTTTTTATACTATTTGATACGGATTGTTTTTTACCAACGCGGACTAAATGCAAATTCAATATGCTGAATATCTGTTTTATAAGCAGTGTGAATAATAGTAATAATGTCAAAACGAGCTTCTTTTGTGCATTTTTTTTTATCCATATAGGCATTAGCTGCACGAATAATATTAAGTTGCTGCTGTTTAGAAACAAATTCTTCCGGTGTTTTAACTGTAGTAGTAGAAGAACGTGTTTTAATTTCAAAAAATATAATATAATCGTTGTTTTCAGCGACAATGTCTATTTCAAAATGTCCAAAACGCCAGTTGCAATCTCTTATATTATAACCCTTTTTAATTAAATATTCTTTAGCGAGGTTTTCACCCTTATTGCCTACTTCTTTTGTTGTTTGCATATAAACATTAGTATTTTATGATTTTATAGCTTATAGGATAGTTGTTTATTCTAATAAGTTTTAAATAATACAAACCATTGCTAAGCGATGAAATATCCAAAATAGCTTTTAAATCATTAATCACTTTAGATTGAATTAATTGTCCATTGATATTGTAGAGTAAGAGCTGCACTTGTTCTTTTTTATCTAATTCTATGTTAATGATATTAGTTGTTGGGTTGGGATACAATAGGATTTCTTTATGATGAGAAGTTGAGAGAATAGAGTTGGAATCATCGGCAACCGTAGTAAACATTTTAGCATCACTGAAAATGGTATCACTATGATAAATAACATAAGCACGTGCTTCATAAGTAGTTGATGGCGATAAATCGGCAATAGCCAGTGAATAGGTGAGTGTTTCTATCACTTGAGTATCTTTGTAATAAAGTAGGGTGTCATTTTCTTTTTTCCACTCAAGACCCACCGATAATGTCTCATTTCCATCGTATTGATAGGTTCCTTGCATATCGCATGTAGACTTTGTTATATTTGTAATGCTATCAATTACTACGCTTATCGCTAGGGTGCTAAAATGTTTTTCCATACCTACAAGTAGCGAATCATGCTCCGTCAAACAATAGGCACGATAAACATATTGTTGATTTGAAATGAGCTGACTAATAGTATCTATAAAATTGATAGTTAAATCCGTAGTGTGTCTTTGAAAAACACTATCGCTTATTAATTTATATTCAAAGCCTACTTCTTTTATTGTAGAAATTTCAGTATTTACATGACCATATAAAACTGCCTTCGTTTGACTTATATCTGAAACGCTATCGGTAAGTATAGGTTTGTTGTTTGGATTAATAACTACATTCCATTTTTCAAGACTATCATACACAACGACTTTTACTAAATTTCGTATAATTAAAGCCTGACTTGCATTCAAATCGAAACTTGTTTTTATTAATGTAGGATCTCTTTGAAATAATATGGTGTAAAACGTACAAGCAGCAGCATAAGTCCCCATCTTAGAGGGATGTGAACCATCTTCTTGGTATAAAGATATGACGGGATAATAAGTTCTTATATAGCGCCATATCTTGCCTACAGGGGAAATAGTAGCATTATTATCGTTTGCCATCATCATATATCGTTCATAAAGCAAATCGTCCATCCCTTCATAAGTGCAAATAGGGGGGTAGGTAGGGCAGTTAAAAGGATCCCCATTTCTATGTCCCCACGTCATGTAAAAAACCGCTTGTCCATTTGGATTATTGGTTCTTACAGAATCAACTAATGCTTTTGCATAAGGAAAACATTCTGCTTGAACCTGCCAGAGTGGAAATGCCGGATATTGACTTTGCTCTTGCAAAACAACATAATTCCATCCTCCCAATGCAATTTTCACAACAGACTCATTGCCGGTATGTTGTTTAAAAGTACAACCGCCCGGTGTGTTTCTATCATAAGTAAGCGTATCGCCCACTGAAGCAGCTATATCAGCAATCATTCCGGGTAGATTATTAACTTCCGTATAGCTATTCCCAATAAAAAGAACACGAAGATGTTGCCGGTTTTGACTGTATCCTTGAATAATTAATGGGAATAAAAGTAGAAATGTAAAAATTTTTTTCATTTTTGATATAATTTTTTAATTTTAATGTGATTTTTTAATTAACGACAATGAATTATAAATATTGTGGCTGTTTTTTTTGTAAAAATAGGATTGTATGTGTGTTGTAAATCATTGACTGATAATAAAATTTAAAAAAAACGAAAAAAAACAAAAAAGATAACGGCTTTATTATTATCTTTGCAAAAATTAATATCAGGTAATATTTAATATAAAGAACAGAAATGAAGAAGTTAGCTAATTATCGTATTTTAATAGTGTTTGCACTTATTTTAGTAGCCATGTCTACCCGTTTGTTTCCACATCCTGCTAATTTTACACCCATTATAGCCATTGCTCTTTTTAGCGGTGCTTTGCTTGGTAAAAAATGGTATGCTTTTATAGTTCCTATGTTTATTATGTTACTAAGCGACTTAATAATTGGTTTTCATGATACTATGTGGGCTGTTTACTTATCGTTTGCATTGGTTGTAGGAATGGGAATGTTTTTGTTTAACAAAATCCTTTTCACTAATGTATTGATAACATCATTATTATCAGCACTGTTGTTTTTTGTACTTACTAATTTTGCATGTTTTCTACATGGCTGGTATGGATACACATGGGCCGGTTTAGTACAAACTTATACTGTAGCTATTCCATTTTTCCGTATGGAATTATTATCTACAGTTTTGTATTCCATGGTGTTTTGGGGTATATATGTTGTGGTTACCAAAAAAATATGGGTTGTACGATAATCAATAACGTATAAAAAAATAAAAAAGAGATGTTGAAAAGCATCTCTTTTTTTGTTATTCTTTTATCAATTTATAGGAAGTTTTCTTTCCGTTTTCCTTTTGAATAGTTAATACATAAATGCCTGTGGGATATTTTTTTAAATCCAATCGGGCAGGGGAAGAAAGTTTATTTTTCGTTAGAATTAATTTTCCGTCATTAGCATACAGAGAAAGATTATACGTAGAATTATCACATTCAATATCAATATAATCCATAGTCGGATTTGGGAAAATTCTATCTGTATTATTGTAAACATCTGAAATATTAACGCCTTCATCATCGCCAATGGCTAAACAGTATTCTCCGGGCATGATGTTTTTGGTTTGTAAACTACCTGTCAAAGCAGTTCCTCTTTTAGTAGAAGGTATTATTTGCCAATCTTTTGACGTATTTTCTCGGTACAATAAAATAATTTCATCTCTATTGTGTCCGCTTATTAAAGCGCTATCGCTTGATGTCTTATAGGAAAAATACAATGTTCCTTCAATATGAGAAGGATTGGTATAAGCAATTCGCCAATAATGTGTTTTTGAAATCTTATGTATTTTCGGATTGGGCGATTTTATTGCGGCAGGATTTACTAAATGCCTTTCAACACGCATGTAAACAGTATCTTGAATAGAATTTACATTAATGGATACATTTGCATCGTCACAGTTTATTTTTCCTGTCTTATCTATTAAATTATTGTAATCAATAGTAGCATCCGGAAGTTTTTCATAATAATCAATTACTCCAAAAGCGGGTTGAAATGGAATGTTTAGATTAGCAATACCGTACTTGCCTGAAAACCGAAAAGATGTAGTGTATATTTCATTGTTATTAGAGAAAAAACTCACATCAATTATATTATTATTTCCTAAATTTTCAGCACCATACAAATCTTGAGAAATGTGTACGGCATATTGATTGTCATTACCTTTATAAACAATAGAGTCAATAGAAAAATGAAGAAATCCGGCTTGATTAATCCAAGCAGCATAAAAATCGCTTAAATCAATACCTGAATATTGAGATAATTCATTGATGAAATTGATGGAATTTACATTTTGAAAGGCATATTCTTTAAGAAATCTGCGTATTGATTTAAAAAAAAGAGAATCGCCCATATAGTTTCGCAGAGCATGTACAACCAAAGCTCCTTTGTCGTAAGATGTAGAACCATAAGTAATTTCTTGCGGAACATTGTTTAAAGCAAAAAATCCTCCGTCTCGAATGTGTGTTCTAAGCAATACGGAACGGTTTAAATTGCGTAAAAATGTAGTTGCAGCATCAAAGTTATTGAATAGACTAGGAAATGAAAATTCTAAAGTAAGTGCTTCACAATAACGTGCAAATCCTTCATTTATCCACATTTCTTCGGCTTTATCGCATGTGATTAAATTACCAAACCATGCGTGCGATAATTCATGTGCTATCAGTAAATCGTATGTATTACTGCCATCAACGGCAAACAGTGGATAGGCTATATTGCAGGCGTGTTCCATGGCTAAAGACTTAAAAGGAATTCCTACATAACCAACTCGTTGCCATGCGTAAGCACCCAACTTGTCTTCAAAATTACGCAAATAATCCTTTAAATATTGAAACGACTGAGCTACGGCAGGAAGATGTTCGGAAGCTACGGCAATTTCAATTGGAATAACAGCAGCTATTCCTTGAAAAGTATCTTTATATGTTTGATAATGACCTACAGCTACGGATGCAAGGTAGGTAGGAATAGGTGAATTTAATTCCCATTTCCATATCCAAGTGCTATCTGCAAGTAACACAGAATCAGTTAGTAAGCCTCCACAAACGGCTTTTTTATCATTAGAAGTACGTATATTGAAGCAATAGGTTGATTTTGAGGTAAATTCGTCAATACAGGGAAACCAAGCACGACCAAAACAATGTGGAATTGATTGCATAGCAACGCCAATATTAAAAGCGTAAGTTCCTGAAAAATAGAATCCTCCAGCAATATCATCTGAGGCAGGACGACCATTGTAAAACACTTGCAAACGAATGGTGTCGCCAATTGTATTAGTAGGAAGTAATATATTGATAATATTGTCATTATGCGTATAATCATTGCTGATAATTTCATTTATGCGTATAGAGTCTATAGTTAGCGACTGCAAATCTAATCTTAAATGTTTTAAGGAATCTAAACGCGTTACAGCTGTGATATTCGTATAACCGTCGATAGTTTGTCCGGAAAAATCGATTATAGAGAGATGAATATCGTAATTCAAAATTTGAACGGAATCGGAACGATTTTGAGAAAAACCAATCAAGCAAGTAAACAATAGATTTGTAAAAAGAATAAATTTTTTCTTCATGATTTTTTTTATTTATATTTTTTTTGATAAACGAAATTTTATTTTTATTATTTCATTTCAAAAGTAGAGAACAAGCTACGCAAGTATTATTCGATTAAAACACAGCATTATACGCTTATATTCGTTTTATCATCATTTGTTATATAATTTATATTATGTTAAATAAGATATTTTCAAATCAAGACATATACTGTCCTATTCGCTCTAAGTTATATGATTATGAAACTTTATTGTTGCTGCCTAAAACATTTATTATTTTATGCATATAAAGTTGTTTCAATTTTTCTCGTGCAGGACCTAAATATTTTCGCGGATCAAATTCTTGCGGATTTTCCGATAGAACTTTTCTGACGGCTGCTGTCATTGCTAAACGTCCGTCCGAATCGATATTTATTTTGCATACTGCCGATTTTGCCGCACGTCTCAATTGTTCTTCAGGTACGCCTGCCGAATTTTGTATATCTCCCCCATATTTATTGATTTCAGCAATAATATCCTGAGGTATAGATGAAGCTCCATGCAATACAATTGGGAATCCCGGTATTCTTTTTTCAATTTCTTCCAGAATATCAAATCTTAAAGGCGGAATTTCTTCTCCGGGTTTTACGTTAAATTTAAAAGCTCCATGCGATGTTCCTATTGATATGGCTAAGGAATCAACGCCTGTTCTTTTTACAAAGTCTTCTACTTCTTCCGGACGTGTATATGTGTGGTGTTCAGCTTGTACATCGTCTTCTATTCCTGCCAATACTCCCAACTCTCCTTCGACTGTAACATCGTATTTATGAGCATATTCTACCACTTGTCGTGTGATTTCTACGTTTTTTTCATACGAATGATGCGAACCGTCTATCATTACCGACGAAAAACCTGTTTCTATGCAAGATTTGCACAATTCGAAAGTGTCGCCATGGTCTAAATGTAAAACTATCGGAATATTGCATCCTAATTCGTTAGCGTATTCCACTGCTCCTTTTGCCATGTTTTTCAATAGATTAGCATTGGCATATTTACGTGCCCCACTTGAAACTTGCAGTATTACAGGCGATTTTGTTTCAACACATGCCATTATTATGGCTTGTAATTGTTCTAAGTTATTGAAATTAAAAGCCGGGATAGCATATTGCCCTTCCATCGCTTTTTTGAACATTTCTCTTGAATTTACTAAACCTAAATCTTTGTATGTTAACATATTTTTATAAATTTATAATTTCTGTAAAGATACTTAAAAATCTCATTGAAAATTGAAAAATAAATAAAATTTTTAATCTTTAAAAATAATTAACTTCTGCCCTATGTCTATTTTATCGCTTTTAAGATGATTCCATTTCTTTAATTCATAAACACTTACATGATATTTTCCGGCTATTGCACTTAAACAATCTCCTTTTTTAACAGTATATACAATGTTTTGAGGCTCTGCTTCTTTTTTAAGTTCTTGTTCTTTTATAATGCTGTCTAATCGCATTTGTTCCGCTTTGTATTTTTCGTACAGAACTTCTTCTATTGCATTGAAATCATGAATGTGATTCGGAATATTGACGGCGATGGCAGGCAGTGTGTCGGTATACAATAAAGTCGGATTGATAAGATAAAAATCTTCTTCCGAAATCGTTAAAGTATTATATAAATCAGATAAATAGATAGTGGACTGTAAAAAAACAGGAATGGATTGAGGTGGATTGTATTTTTTTATTTGCAAATTATATTTATTGTAATAGTTTGAAAGATAAGCGTATATTAACAAATTAGGAATAAATTCTTTGTTGTTTAATTTTCCGTTTTCATAGAGTTCCCATGGATTAGTGTTGACGGTATGTAAACGTATCTTATTAGTATTTAAACATGTAGCTCCTTCACTATAAGCTATTATTACCTCCCAAGGATCGCCGTAAAGTTGAAAAAGGTCGCGTAAATAACGGCAAGCCGCTACTGTTGATTTATAAATATCCATTCTTTCATCTATCTCGTTATTAACTTCTAAATGATAGCGTAAAGCTACCAAATTAGGTAATGCCCAGACGCCTGCTCTATGGTCTTGCGTTTGAAAACGTTGATTCATTTGGGTTAAAGCCAATGGAAAATATTGAAAAACAGAAGGCAAACCTTGTTTCTTCAACTCTTCTTGGAAAAAAGATGTATAATGAAAATGTTTGGCAATAGCTTCTTCCGTAGCTGATTTATTGCTTATTGTAAGATTTTTAAGTTTTGTTTCCAAAACTTTATGATAAGGCAATGCCAATATAGGGTCAATCGTATTGATTTGCATTTTATAAAAAAGCTCAAAATCGGAAGTCGGTTGAGATACAACAGACTGTATTGTAAAGGGAAATAATAGAAAAAGAACTTTTATTGACCAATGGTTTTTCATGTTTTATACAATTATCTCATCAAGCCTCTCCCCTGCTTGTTAATTTTATTTTCCGCTTTTAAATCATCTAAAATCTTATCTAAAAGCCCGTTAATAAAAATTCTACTTTTGGGTGTGCTGTAATATTTTGATATTTCTATGTATTCATTTAAAGTAACGCGTATAGGAATGTTTGGAAAAGAACAAAATTCGCAAATAGCCATTTTAAGCAAGATAAAGTCCATAGTTGCAATACGATCTACTTCCCAATTTTGTAATTTCTTAGTTATTAATTCCTCATAGTAATCGTTGTGTTTGATGGTTTTATAGAATAAATCGCTCATAAATGTTTTATCTTCCGAAACCGCCTCGTTGTCGGTTATTTTAAATAATGGCGGTAAAGAAACGGTATCGGATTGCTTGTTGTTAAAACTTTTTAATGTATTGTATACCATAATGATAACATCATTATAGTCAACTTGCCAATTGAGTTTTATTTCTCCTAAATAGAGAATAATGTCTTCATTTTCGAGAAGAAAATCTTCTATCAGATTCAGGATAAACTCTTTATCCTTATTAAAAGATTGTTCATTGTCTTGCATATATCGGATATAAGCAGTAGTATTGGTCAAGGTATTGTATATTTTTCTGACATAAACCATTTCTACATCATTTTCCCAACCTACCCCATATTGTTGAATCGCTTTTTGAAGCGATTCATTTTTATTTATTTTTTCAATAAATTGATTATCAATAAATTTTCTATTCGGATTCAAATCTTCTTCTTTAGCAAAAAACAGCTTTTTTTTGGTTTCAATAACCTGTTCCGCTATGTATGTGAGTGCAGCAAACAAAGCAAGTAGTTTGATATATAAGCGATACATGTCTTCAAAAGTAGTTAGTAATTTTTTTTCACACGATTTTATATCTTTTTCAGTACCTAAAAAATAGGTATATAAAGACTGCATCACTTTGATTCGTATCGTATTACGACTTATCATATAACATATATATTTTTTTTGCAAAAGTACACTATTATTTTTTATTTATAGCAGTATTAGTGAGTTATATTTTATATAATTTAAATATTTAATTGAAGTAAAGTTGTGTAAATATTTATATATCACCCGTTTTAAATTATGTGGTTTATTTTTAATTTTTTATAATAATAGAATTGATTGTAGGATTTTGCATTTTGTTCAATTGCTCATTGGCTATCTGAGCCAGCCACAATTTAAATGGCTCTGCTTTGGGCGATGGTATGGATTGTATGAGTCTGAAAAGCTGCTCTGTATCAGCAATATCAGTTTTGTAATATTTGCCGTCCGAAGATTGCATTTTCAGTTGACTACAATTTGTAGCCAACTGACTTCCTTCTGTTTTTAATCTTGTTTTTTAAACACTCCAATATTTTTTGCGAGAAATACTCAAAAATATTGATTTTAGAGAGAGATATCACGCAAACAGCTAATTGTGGCTAACTTTACTTTATTTTCCCACATAAGCAAAATAGTGTATTTTTTTACCGTAAACACTATATCTATAAGAATGTTTTTTATACCTTTGCAGAGAGTTATGCTAAGTACATCGAAGAAATATCGTAAAATAATACATATAGATATGGATGCATTTTATGCATCTGTAGAGCAACGCGACCATCCTGAGTGGCGTGGGAAGCCGCTTGTGGTGGGTAGTTCGCATTCTCGCGGGGTTATTGCGGCGGCAAGCTATGAGGCTCGTAAATTTGGCATTCGTTCGGCTATGCCGTCTAAAAAAGCCTTACAACTTTGCCCCTACTTGATTTTTGCACCGCATCGCTTTGATATTTACAAATCGGTATCAAGAGAAATTCATGCTATTTTCAGCGAATATACCGACTTGATTGAACCGCTGTCTCTTGACGAGGCTTTTCTTGATGTTACTGAGAATAAGTTCGACATTCCTCTCGCACAAGATATTGCTAAGGAAATTAAACGTAAGATACAATTACAACTTAACCTAACTGCTTCTGCAGGCGTTTCCTACAATAAATTTTTGGCTAAAATAGCCTCCGATATGCAGAAGCCTGACGGCTTGACCGTTATTCATCCGATAAAAGCTTTGAAAGTAATTGAAAATTTGCCGATAGAGGCGTTTTGGGGTGTTGGACGTGTTACGGCAAAGCGAATGCACAAGTTAGGTATTCACACGGGAAAAGAGCTTCGAGAGCAATCGGAAAGTTTTTTGGTGCAAAATTTCGGAAAAATCGGAAAACTTTTTGCCGAGTTTGCCCAAGGCAACGACCATCGAGCAGTAGAAACTGACAGAGAACGCTTATCCGTAGGATGTGAGCAAACTTTTGAAGAAGATTTAATGGAAAAAGAACAGATTATCGCCCGCTTTGATGATTTGGCGGATGAATTGGAAAAGCGAATTGAAAAAGCTAATTTTCAAGGATATACATTTACATTAAAAATAAAAAGAGGCGATTTCAAGCAAATTACCCGAAGTCAAACTGCCGAAACTTGCTTTACATCGACTATGGAATTTATAGAGCCGGCTACAAGACTTTTAGAAACGGTAGATTTGGAAAATCATGGTGTTCGACTAATCGGTTTTACCGTAAGTAATCCGGCAGTAGAAGAAGTTACCGAAACTTTCATTGACCCACAGCTATTGATACCTTTTGAGCCCTACTAAAAGCAGTGAAAAGTAGAAGTGAAAAAAGATTGCCTTTTAGCTGTAAGCACCGCTCTTATATGCAATATTTTTATATTTTTGCAAGTAAATTTAGTTGTTGTAAAAAATTGATAAGATGAAAAAAGTAATAGATACGGAAAGAATACCCATAAAACTTTGGCTTGATGAGATTGACGGTAATACTTTGTATCAGGCGAAAAATCTTGCCAATTTGCCATTTGCTTTTAAACATATTTGTTTGATGCCCGACGCACATTCAGGATACGGAATGCCTATCGGCGGAGTAATGGCTACCAATGAAGTAATAGTGCCTAATGCTGTAGGAGTTGATATAGGTTGTGGTATGTGTGCGATAAAGACCGATTTGGAGTTTACGCCACGTATTCAAAAAAGATTAAAGGATATTGTGAGAGATATAAGAGAAAGAGTACCTGTGGGTTTCGCTCACCATAATAAAGCTCAAGATGAAAGTCTTATGCCTCAAAAGTACAATATAGATAATTTATTTGTGATAAAAAAGGAGTATATTTCTGCATTAAAACAATTGGGAACGCTTGGAGGAGGAAATCATTTTATTGAGATTCAGAAGGATAGAGAAAATGCTGTTTGGATTATGATACATTCGGGCAGTAGAAATTTGGGCAAACAGGTTGCGGAACATTACAATAACATTGCTAAAAATCTGAATAATCTTTGGTATTCATCTGTGGATTCCAAGACCGACCTTGCTTTTCTTCCATTTAGAACCGAAGAAGCTCGCAAGTATTATAACGAGATGAAATATTGCGTTGATTTTGCATTAGCCAATCGCAAATTGATGCTTACAAGGGTGCAAGAAGTTCTTGCCGATTATTTTCCAAAAGTAGGTTTTGGCGAAATAATAAACATTGCCCACAATTATGCAACATGGGAAAATCATTTTGGTAGCAACGTTGTTGTACACCGCAAAGGTGCCACTTCAGCACGTAAAGGCGAGTTGGGTATTATACCCGGTTCGCAAGGTGCAAAATCGTATATCGTTGAAGGGTTGGGAAATCCTGAGAGTTTTACAAGCTGTTCGCATGGTGCAGGTCGCAAAATGGGACGTAATGAGGCAATACGAAGTCTAAGTCTTGAAGATGAAATACGTAAACTTGATAAAAAAGGAATCCTACACTCTATCAGAGACAAAAAAGACTTGGATGAAGCCCCTTCTGCCTATAAAAATATTGCTCAAGTTATACTAAATCAAGAAGATTTGGTAAAGATAAAGGTAGAACTATCACCGCTTGCCGTTGTTAAGGGGTAATCGTTAAAAAAAGTAAGAAACATGAATGCGATTCAGAAACACCTGACGGAAAAAACACACGAAACAGCATCCGGCATTATTCATTATTGGATAAATAATATTGATACCAATATGCTTACATTGGTTTTTCTTCCGGGATTAACGGCAGACCATAGATTGTTTGAAAAACAGATTGACTATTTTAAGGACAAATACAATGTCTTTGTTTGGGACGCTCCGGCTCATGCTTCCTCCTACCCTTTTGAGTTAAATTTTAGTTTAATGGATAAGGCTAAGTGGTTAAACGAAATATTTGAAAAAGAAAAGATAACACATCCCGTTATTGTAGGTCAATCTATGGGTGGCTATGTAGGACAGGCTTTTGCGGAATTATATCCTGAAAAGTTACAAGGCTTTATTTCCATTGATTCAGCTCCATTGCAAAGAAACTATTTAACGAAAATTGAACTTTGGCTGTTGAAACGAATGGAACCTATCTATCGATGGTACCCTTGGAAGTCTTTATTGAAGGCAGGTGCAAAAGGAACAGCAGAGTCGGAATACGGAAGAAAGTTAATGCATAAAATGATGATGACCTACGACGGGAATAAAAAACGATATGCCAAATTAGCCGGTCATGGTTATAAGATTCTTGCCGAAGCATACGAAAAAGACTTGCCGTATAAAATTACCTGCCCTGCCCTATTGATTTGCGGCGAAAAAGACAAAGCAGGTTCAACTCTTAGATTTAACAAAGCTTGGCATAAAAATACCGGTATGCCCATTGAATGGATAAAAGGTGCCGGTCATAACTCAAATACGGATAAGCCGGAAGTTGTTAATGAATTGATAGAGAATTTTGTAAAACAAATTGCAGAGTAACAGTTGGCGGCTATGAGTAGTGCAGCCTTGCAGACCGTATCAATTTAGTACTACATTTGGTGGCTGCATTACTTATAGCCTTTGTTGTGCTTTCGTGCTTTATTCAAAGTGTTCAATTTTAATTTTTTCAAGCTGTTCTGTAATTAATTTGGCACCAATTAATTTTGCAAATTCTTTAACTTTTTCTCCTGCATAAGGGTCAACGATATATGATTTCTTCTTTTTATAATCAAAGTTATCTAAAATGATTTTGTTTACTTCCTTGTCTTTTGCTCCATATCCGATAATTATCAGCTTGTCTGAGTTTTGCAAATTATCTTTAAATAGCTGAAATAAAACTTTGAAGAGCAAAGGTTCTTCATATCTCTCAATTTTGGATGTTGTCCCTGTTAAAAAGTCAGGATGGTAATTAATCCAGCAGTTCTCGTAAGTCAACTCACCTTCTTTATTTTTGATTTCCTTATATAAATCAGTGTTTCCAATTCCATATTTTGATTTTAAATATGTCTCAGGAAAAAGCTGCCCATTTTCATTACGATAATATAATTCGTAGTCTAAACTGCCATGAAGTTTATATAAACGGAAGTTCCCGAAGTAATTGCCTGTATATCTTTGCAACCTCACCATATAGTTTCGATTATCTTTATAAAGCTTTCCATAATATTCAGAGCCTAATTCTTCAAAGCCATCACTCAGTTTACCTTCGATAAAAGCTGTATTATTAAATCTTTCAAAAAATAAGTCATGATTTAGTGTATGAATATGTAATTCATTATCCTTAGAAAATTGCTTGATACTTTTCATTATGCCAGTATAACCGTAAAAGTTTTCATCAATTATGTATGGCAAATTATCATAATAAGAATTTCCATCCTTATCTTTTAAATAGTGAGCAACTACTTGGGTATATACGTTTTTTAGCCCACTTTTTAATGAGTGAACTGTTATTGTTCTATCAACAAATGGTTTTGCAATTTCGATGACACTTTTGTCTTCATGTACTTCTTCTGTTATGTAGTCAAAGAATTCCTCATAATCGAAATACCATTTTGTTCTTTTGAAATGCTGTATTAATTGGTAGCAAAAGTCAAATTCAATATCATAACTGGTTTTATAGCCCAAGTCTGGCTTTTTCCCATCTGTACGAATCGCTAAATCTCCGCTTGGTGCGAATGCAAAATTATCTTCATTTGATTTTAATATCAACTCGTTCAGTTTATTTCCTATTGGATAACCTTTGGGGGCAGAAAAACCTGCACCAAGCAAAAAAGAGATTTTGTCCATAAATTTATTTTTACTCTGTTTCGATAATATACACAAACTCCTTTATAAATTTTACTTGTTCTGAAAGACTTTTGCTTGAAATTGTATTAGTCTTTGGCAAGCTTGGAGTAGTATTCATCACTTGAATAAGATTCATTAAATAGCTTGTTTTTATTGCATATGATGCATTTTCTGCTCCAATATGTTTTGCATTGATAATACCAATAATATTACCATTGGAGTCAAATAAAGGGGCACCGCTATTGCCAGGTTGTACTGGAACTGTGATTTGGTATGTTGTTATATCTCCTTGAAAACCTGTTTTAGAACTTATAATACCATTTGTAAGCTTTACTTCATCGCCCATTGTGGCACGCAAAGGATAACCTAAAGAAACAGAATTACCAACATCAATAAGGTTGCTGTTTACTTTATATGGAGGAATACCAAGCGATGTGAAATTCTGGTCATCAATTTTTATTATTGCGAGGTCATTGTTTTTATCTTCTACAATTACTTTTGCATTATAAACTCTTGAAAAATTACCTTTTACACCACGCACACTAATTTTTGAAGCTCCTTCAACAACATGTTGATTAGTTACAATATAGCCATTTGGCGAAATAGCAAAACCAGTACCTGAAGATTTTACACCGCTATATGTTGTAACGTTGTCTTCGCTTGTTGGATACAGTTTAAGATACAGGTTGTCTTCTTGCCCGTCTGTCCAAATCATTTTCATTAGCCCACTTTCAAAGCCTATGTATAAATCTTCATTTAAGGATTTGTTACCCATAAAATATTTGACTTTATAAAGATTTGGGGTTGCGGTTTTTGTAAGATATGCTTTTACATCTCCCACTTTCCAGCCTGGATTTTCTGCACCACTTAAATAAATAAGTTCATAACCAGCATCAGACTTAATTAAACCAAGTTTGTATTTAGGGTTATTTTCCCTTTTTACAGCATTTTCGTAAATTCCTTCTACTGGGTCTGCACCTTTACTTTCCCAATGAGATTTTAATGAATATTCATTCCAATTAGTAGTTGGATGTGGCAATTTTTCACCAACAAATACATAATCTAAAGATACTTTCGCTCCTGCCCCGATATAAGGTCCAATATAGTTCCCGTACCATTGAAACACACCGCCAGTATAACTGTAAATTATAGTTTCACCTGAGTAAATTCTTACAGAATTACCACCGAATTGCTCGATGTTAATATTAAATTCATTAGTGCCGATATACTGGAATTCTTTCCAGTTGAGAAGCGTTGTTGTTTGACCGTTAGATTTATAGAAAACTTTAATTTTTGTTGAATACAAGTAATTTCCTGATGCGTATTGGTTATATTCTCGGCTATTGTAAAAAAGAATGCAATTATAATTATCCCAATCTTTAAAGCCCCAAACAAATCCCCAGGTTGGGTTATTTTCCCAAGCTTCTTTCAAAGTTCCATTATTTCTTTTCTCATAAACTCTGTATTTTTTACTTGCATCTCCGTTCTGATTTGCAATTGAAAATGAAATAATATGGTCTTTGTTTTCATTGAAGTATACAGAAACTCTATTTGCATTTGAATACCCTTTTTCTGAAAATCTGTCAATCAATTTTCCACTTGTTATTTGAGCATAACGCAAATCACTTGATTCTGTATGCCAACCTTTGTAATTGTTATTAAATTGTTCATTTAATATAGTTTTCCAAACTAATTTATCTTGAGCAAATACTGTAATATTTACAAATATCAAAAAGAGAAATATTATTTCTTTTATTTTTTTATCTTTCATTATGCTGGTTCTTTTTTAGCATGAAGCACAACGTCTAATTTACGACACAAAAATATAATAATTTATATATTAAACTTATAACATTCGTGTATCATTTAAAGCTTTATTTTTTGTAATTTACACAAAGAACTTTATCTTTAACATTGCAAAAATATATGTTTTTTTTAATACTTTCAATAGTTTTATACTGTTTTTTTTAATAATTCTTCAGGTGTTTGATTATTAAGTAATTGATGTTTTCTTTTGCAATTATAAAAGTTAAAATATCGTTATATTTAAGTCTTATCATTTACTGTCGTCTTTTAAGTTGTCGCATAATGTTTTGGGGGTTTGCGTGCGGGATTTCGAAGTTGTTTCTTATCAGTTTACTACCTACTTTTTTTACGAGCCACAACCGCTCGCAAACCTCTGAAACCCGCATGAACTCTACCATGT